>Ga0153915_10000148_pt1 | contig 62702 bp, 59 predicted proteins | sample Opewatmetagenome_2_FD_107003 | JGI IMG/M metagenome (GOLD analysis project Ga0153915, IMG submission 107003) | Freshwater wetland microbial communities from Ohio, USA - Open water 3 Core 3 Depth 3 metaG | ecosystem: Environmental > Aquatic > Freshwater > Wetlands | place: USA: Ohio, Lake Erie...
CCTCGTCGGGATCTCCTCGGGCGCGGCGCTCTGGGCGGCGATCCAGGTCGCGAAGCGGCCGGAGAGCGCCGGCAAGACGATTGTCGTCGTCCTGCCCGATACCGGCGAGCGCTATCTCTCGACCTGGCTCTTCGAGTCCGAGGCGTAGGTCGGGCGCAAAAGCCCCCCCGTCGGCGGATCTCAGGCGACGGGGGCGGTCCCGGCCGAGCGGGCGCGGTCCCACGCGGCGCGGAGGCCCAGGATGCGCTCGCCCGCGGCGCGCAGCGTCTCGTCCCGCTTGGCGAAGTGGAATCGGACGAAGTCGCGGACGCTTTCCTGGAAGAAGCTCGAGCCGGGCACGGCCGCGAGGCCGGCCTCCCGGGCCATCCACTCGCAGAAGGCCGCGTCGCTCTCCGCGCCGAAGTTCCTGATGTCGACCATCGCGTAATAGGCGCCGTCCGGCTTCACGTAGCCCAGGCCGGCGCGCTCGAGGTATCCGAGGAAGAGCTCGCGCTTGCCGGCGTAGAGGGCGCCCAGGCCCTCGTAATAGGAATCAGGGAGGCCGAGCGCGGTCACCGCCGCGGCCTGGAGCGGCGCCGCCGCGCCGACGGTCAGGAAGTCGTGGACCTTCTTGATGCCGTCGGCCAGCGGGGCGGGAGCGATCGCGTAGCCGAGCCGCCATCCGGTGATCGAGTAGGTCTTCGAGAGGGAGCTGCACGAGATCGTCCTCCTCGAACATCCCCGGCAGCGAGGCGAAGTACACGTGTTTTCTCGGGGCGTAGACGATATGCTCGTAGACCTCGTCCGTGATTACGAGCGCGTCCCTCTTCTCCGCGATCTCCGCTATCGTCGCGAGCTCCCCCCTCGAGAAGACTTTACCGGTCGGATTGGCGGGGTTGCATAGGATCAGGGCCTTGGCGCCGTCGAGGGCGCGGTCCAGCTCGCCGGGATCGAAGGAGAAGTCGGGCGCGCGCAGCTCGACGCAAACGGGCTCGGCGCCCGAGAGGATCGCGTCGGCGCGGTAGTTCTCGTAGAAGGGCGAGAACACGACTACGCGGTCGCCGGGGTCCACGGTCGCGAGGACGGCGGCCATCATCGCCTCGGTGCTGCCGCAGGTCGCGACGACGTGGAGGTCCGGGTCGACAGGGATGCCCATGAAGCGGGACTGCTTCGCCGCCAGGGCCTCGCGGAAGTCCTGCGCGCCCCAGGTTACCGCGTATTGATGCGGCCCCTCGCGGGCTGCGCGCTCCGCCGCGGCGAGGAGCTCGGGCGGAGGGTCGAAATCGGGAAAGCCCTGCGAGAGGTTAATGGCGCCGTAGCGATTGGCGACCCGGGTCATCGCCCTGATCACCGACTCGCCGAAGGACGCGGCCTTCCTGCTGATGCCCGGCATGTCTATCGAACCTCCTGGATCCACGCGAGGATGGACCGTAGGGGATCATAGAAGCATGCTATCGGTTTGGCAACACGTCGAGGCCGGGCCGCCGGGCCGCGCGCAGCGAGTTCAGGACCGCCAAGAGCGAGACGCCCACGTCGGCGATGACCGCCTCCCACATGTCGGCCGCTCCGGCGGCGCCCATCGCGATGAAGGCCGCCTTCACCGACAGCGCGAGGACGATGTTCTCGACGACGATCCTCCTGGTGAAACGCGCGATGCGGATCGCCGTCGGGACGCGGGCGATGTCGTCGTCCATCACCACGACATCGGCGGCCTCGATCGCGGCGTCGGATCCCAGGGCCCCCATCGCGAAGCCCACGTCGGAGCGCATCAGGACCGGAGCGTCGTTCATGCCGTCGCCGACGAAGACCAGGGCGCCCTTCCGATCGCCGTCCCCCTCGAGCTCCTCGAGTTTCTCGACCTTGCCGTCGGGCAGAAGCTCGGCGTAATACGCGTCGAGGCCGAGCTCTCTCGCGACGCGGGACGCGACGGAAGCGTCGTCGCCGGTGAGCATCGCGACCTTCCGCGCGCCGAGGGCCTTGAGGTCGGAGACGGTCGCACGGGCCGAGGCCTTCACCCTGTCCGATATCGCGATATAGCCGGCGTAGGAGCCGTCCACCGCGACGTAGACGACGGTGCCCGCGGCGTCGCAGTCCTCGTGGGCGATCCTCTCGCGGTGGAGGAGGCGATCGTTCCCGACCGCGACGGTCCTTCCCCCGACTCGGGCGACGAGGCCGTGGCCCTTGATCTCCCGGATATCGTCGGCCGCGCCGGAAGCGCCGGCTGCTTCCCTGATGGAGCGGGCGATCGGATGCGACGACGCGGATTCGGCCGCCGCCGCCCAATGCAGGATCTCGTCCTTCGAGAAGCCGTTGCGCGTGACGACGTTCACGACTTCGAACACGCCTTCGGTGAGGGTACCCGTCTTGTCGAAGACGACGGTGTCTACCTTCGCGAGCGCGTCGATGTAGTTCGAGCCTTTGATGAGGAGCTTCGCGCGCGAGGCCGCCCCGATGCCGCCGAAGTAGCCGAGGGGGATTGAGACGACGAGGGCGCAGGGACAGGATATGACCAGGATGACGAGGGCGCGATAGAGCCAGTCATCGAGCCTGGCTCCCGGGACGAGGAGGGGAGGGAGGAAAGCGACGAGGGCGGCCAACGCGACGACGACCGGCGTATAGACGGCGGCGAAGCTCGTGATGAACTTCTCGGTCGGCGCCTTCCGCGACGACGCGCTCTCGACGAGCTCGAGGATGCGGGCCGCGGCGGTTTGGCCGAATTCCTTCTCGACCTTGACGACGATCCGCCCCTCGTCGTTGACGAAGCCCCCGAGCACCGCGCTCCCGGCCTCGACCCTGCGCGGCACGGACTCGCCCGTGAGCGAGGAGGTGTCGACGAAGGAGGAGCCTTCGACGACCGTGCCGTCGAGGGGGACGCGCTCGCCGGGCAGCACCTCGATGAGATCGCCCAACGCGACCTCGTCGGGGCGGACCGTCCGTCGCTCCTCCTCGACGATCAGCCGCGCGGTCTCGGGGCGGATGTCCATGAGAGCGGCGATCGACTTCCTGGACTTGTCGACCGCCTTGTCCTGGAGATACTCGCCGACGGAGTAGAACAGCATCACGCCGACCGCCTCGGGTATCTGGTGGATCGCGATCGCTCCGACGGTGGCGACGCTCATGAGGAACATCTCGTTGAAGAGCTTGCCCCTCGCGACGTTCCTGACTGCGGCAAGGAGGACGGGCGCGCCGACGAGGAGATAGGCCGTCAACAGGATCGCGTACTCCGCGATGGAATAGGGCGTGGCGTGCAGCCTATCGTGGAAGATGGATCCCGCGAGGAAGAGGATGAAGGAGACGAGCATGCGGACGAGCTGTCCCGCGCCTCCCTCGCTCTCCTCTTCCGCCTCCGGCGCCATCGAACCGGCGCACTGCGCGCAATCCTGTCCTTGAGTATCGTGCTTCGTCATTGAGTCTTCCTTTATGTGCGGTCGATGTAGTGCTGTTTCGCCTGTTCGATGAGGGCGAGGACATGGTCGTCGTCGAGGCGGTAGAAAACCATCTTTCCGTCCCTTCGGGCGGCCACGAGCCTGAGCGTCCTTAGCAGGCGAAGATGGTGCGATATGGCCGGCAGCGTCGTCTCGAGGAGAAAAGCCAGGTCGCAGACGCATAATTCCTGCTGAGACAGTAAGTAAAGAATTTTCACTCGGGTCTCGTCCGCCAGCGCCTTGTATAGTTCCGATAGCCCGACGACGGAAAGCAAAGATTCCTTTAGTGCATCCGCGTTGTCGCGGCAGTTCACGCTGTATTGATTGCATATGTCGTCAGGCATCGATACTTCCCCCTTGATCATGATTGATCAATTAAGCAAGTGTTTAATCGAAAATAATCGATGCCCACCTCTTTGTCAAGCATCTACACGGTAGAACCGGCGTCGTTGATGTAACTGTTGACATTACAGTGGCTCGCGTGTATGCTCTTGTTGTAACCATGATAGTTACAACAATTCGATTTTCCAAAGGAAGGTATCATGAGCGTAGTCGTGGATTTTCTCGCAAAGAGCGGCGTGCAGTTCTTCGCGACCGTAGGCGCCGACGGCGGGCCGAAGGTCAGGCCGTTCCAGTTCATGCTGGAGGAAGGAGGCAGGCTCTATTACTGCACATCGAACCGGAAAAGCGTGTTCAAGGAGATGCGGAAGGATCCGCGCGTGGAGATATCGGCCTGCGGCGAAGACTCCTCGTGGATACGGCTGTCCGGGAAGGCCGTCTTCGTCGACGATCTCGGGCTGAAGGCGAGGATCCAAGACGCTAGTCCGCTCGTGAAATCCATCTACAAGACGCCCGATAATCCCGACTTCGAGGTTTTCTACCTGGCCGAGGCCGAGGCGACGATCTCGGACTTCTCGGGCGATCCTCCGCGCAGATTTAAGCTCTAGGCGGACTTGGCGCGCCTTGCCTCGCGAGCGATGCCGCTGGTATCTTGGCCGGGGGCTCTCCTGCGATGCAGATAGGCACGAGATTCTCGGTCGCGATCCATATTCTCCTCTCCGTCGAAGTCTTCAAGGATGAACGGAAGGTCACGAGCGAGTTCATCGCGGGAAGCGTGAACACGACTCCCGTCGTGATAAGGAAGATCATGGGGCTCCTGCGCGACGCAGGCCTCATCGAGATCGCGGCCGGGACGGGCGGCATAAGGCTCGCACGGGAGCCCGGCTCGATCAGCCTTTTCGATATCTATCGCGCGGCCGATCCGATAAAGGGCGGCCGCCTCTTTCACATCCATGAAGACACGGCCCCGGGCTGTCCTGTCGGCGGCCATATCGAGGAGCTGCTCGAAGGCCCCCTCGGCGCGGCGCAAGAGGCGATGGAGTCGCGGCTCGCGGAGTCTTCGCTTCAGGACCTGCTCGATGACTTGAGCCGCCTTCGAAGGCGCGGCGTCCGGAAGCGCAAGGCTTGAAAGCGGGCGGGCTGACCTGAGCAGAGCCCGCCTGCCGCTGTATATGCGATATGCGATCGATGTATACTTCGGTCGTGCGCTATCTCCTCATCGCCAATCCCGTGTCGGGAGGCGGCTCCGCGAGGCGCGATGTCGACGCCGTCCTCAAGTACTTCCGCAAGCGAGGCCACGATATCGAGGTCCGCTTCACCGAGCGGGTCGGCCACGCCGAGGTCCTGGCGCGCGAGGCCGCCTCGGGCGCTTACGATGTCATCATCGTCGGGGGCGGCGACGGGACGATCAACGAGGCCATCAACGGCATCGCGGGAAGCCCGATGCGGCTCGCCGTCATTCCCTGGGGCACGGGCAACGTCTTCGCGACCGAGATGCGCTTCCCGAAGAGCATAGGGGCGATCTGCAGGCTGATAATCCTGGGCGACGCCGAGGCGCTCGACCTCGGCGTCTGCAACGGCAGGCGCTTCCTCCTCATGGCGGGGGTCGGCGTCGACGCCTACTCGCTCAAGCAGCTCGAGGGCCAGGGCCTCAAGCGGCGGTTGGGCGTGATCGCGTACGCGATCGCGGGAATCCGCGCCTTCACCCGCTACAGCTACCCGAGCATCGAGGTCGAGCTGCCGGACGGCAGGACCGACTCGGGGAGCTTCGTCCTCGTATCCAATACGAGCCTCTACGGCGACATCTTCTCGTTCACTCCCAACGCCTCACCCCTTGACGGCCGGCTGGACGTGTTCGTCTTCCGCGAGACCGGCAGGTGGAACACCCTCGTCCTGGCGATTCGCTATCTCGCGCGCTCCCTCGTGAATCCGGACCTTTCGATCCCTCCGGTCGGGCTCCAGCGCTTCAAGATCTACCGTACCGAGTCCATCCGCCTCCGCTCGGCGAAGAGCGCGTATTCCCAGATCGACGGCGAGCTGGGCTCGAGCCTGCCGCTCGAGATATCCATCGCCCCGAAGGCGGTTCAGCTGATCGTCCCGAAACGCCGCCTGAAGCGCTACCGCAGGATATCCAAGGCCGAGTAGCCGGAACGCTCCTGAGAAGAACGTCTGATCTGGTCGACGAAGTTTCTATAACTATACTTAGTTCCATGGCACACGATTCGCCCTCGCCCAACGGCATCCTGTTCGTCGACGACGAGCAGAACATCCTGAACGCCCTGAAGCGAGAGCTCCATGAGTGGGCGCAGGAGCGATCCCTCGATTTGAGAACCGCGCCATCGGCGCGCGAGGGCCTCAAGCGCCTCGAAGAGTCGGCCTCGAGCACGGCCATAGTCGTCTCGGACCTCAAGATGCCCGAGATGCTCGGCTCGGATTTCCTCCTGGAGGTCCGCTCGCGCCATCCCAAGATCGTCACGATCCTTCTGACGGGCTACTCCGAGGCCCAAGAGCTCATGAAGGCGGTCAAGGCCGGGATATTCAGCTATATCCTCAAGCCTTGGGAGCCCGAGTACCTCAAGATCGAGCTCGAGAAGGCCCTCGAAGCCCGGAGGATGCGCGACGACGCGGAGGAGAGGGCCCTGCTCGTGGACGAGGAGCTCCGCTGGGCTGGGGAAATGCAGCGGGCCCTCCTCAAGCCGAAGCTGACCTCCTCCGAAGGGGTTGAATTCAGGACGAGCTATCGTCCGGTGACCGGCCTCTATTGCGGGGGCGATTACTACGACGTGGTCGAGATGGGACCGAAGCGCTACCTCGTGCTCCTCGGGGACGTGGCGGGGCACGGCGTGAAAGCGGCCTTCGTGACCGGAATACTCAAGGCCGTCATCTATCCCGAGTACTTGCAGTCGGTCCGAAACAAGTCCTTTTCCCCGGCCGCGTTCCTGACCTGGCTCAACGATCGGATGAATTTCGAGCTCCGCAAGAGCTCGGGGATCATCGTCACCTTCTTCGCGGGACTCATCGACATCCAGGCCGGTACGCTGACCTACGCGAACGCGGGCCAGACCCATCCTTTCGTGGTGCGCACAGGAGGCATCCGCGAGCTCCCGGTCTCCGGGTCGAGCCTCGGCTTCGCGGCCTCGGTCAGCTACATCGACAGGATCGAGCAGGTCGGCCCCGGCGACACGCTCGTCGCCTTTACCGGCGGCCTCGTCGAGCGCCGCACCAAGGACGGCGGCTGCGTCGAGCTTTCGGCACGGGACATACTCGCCGAGGCGCCCTACGGCGCCGACTTCCACAAGCGACTTCTCGAGGCCTCGCTCGCCGCAGGGAATACCGGGGACTTCGACGACGACGTCACGATACTCACGGCGAGAATAACGTGAACGAGATACCGGCGGCCCTGGAGGAGAGAATCGCGGCAAGCGCCGATCGGCTCGGCGAGCTGGCTGTCGCCGTCCGAGGCTCGGACTCGCCGCCAGGCCTCTGCCTCTCTCTTTCGGGCAGCCTCGACGGCAACAATAGCCACATGTTCCGCGAGCTCGCCGAGGCCGCGCTGGGCGCGGCCCGCGGCGGCGATGCCCTTATTCTGGACCTGGCCGGCCTCGAGTACATATCGTCGACGGGCGTCGGGGCCTTTACGACGCTCCTGGCCGAGGCGCGCCGGCGCGAGACCTATCTCTTCGTCCGCGGCATCCAGGAGAGGGTGAAGGCCGTCTTCGACATCCTCGGCTTCTCGGAGTTCTTCTCTTTCCTCGAGGCCGACGAGCCGGGGAAGCCGTGATGGCCTCGGACGCGAGCTCCGACTCGAGACTCAATTTCCGGTTCATGGCCATCGCATTCATCTCGACTCTGGCGATCGGCGCGGGCGGCGAGCTCGCCCTGATCGCGGCCTTCGACCGCGGGCTCCTCGAGACCGTAGTGAGCATACTTCTCTTCGGATCGGCGATGGCCGTAGTCTGCTCGGTCTTCTGGATCCTCGCGCGGAGGCTCATGCTTCCGCTCCGCGCCATCGCGTCCTCGATGGATGCCTTCTCGAGGGGCGCGCCCGAGGACGAGGCCGAGGGCCGGCTCCCGGCCGACGGACCCGAGGAGATCGCCTGCATGGCCGCCAGGATCGGCGAGTTCATGAGGCAGACGCGCGGGTGGAAGGCGGAGCTCGAGGCCACCGTCGGGAGCCGCACCCTCGAGTTGGAGCTCCGGAATGCCCTGCTCCGCTCGATCGGCTCGAGCGACGACGACGATCAGGCCTATTCCGCCGTCCTCGAGGCCATGATGGGGACGCTCGGCGCGGACTCGGCCCTCGTAGCGTTCTACGACGAGCTCAAGATGCTGAGGGCCGCCTTCAGGGCCGACGGCGAGACGCGCCATAAGCACCTCGAGGCCGCGGAGGCGGAGGCCCTCGAGCGCGCGGCTTCGGGTATGTCTGTCGACATCCGCTTACCCTTCCAGAGCTGCTGCGCAGGCTTCTCTGCGACGTATCGCCTGGAGGCGCAGGGCGAGATCTGCGGCTACATCGCCCTCGGGAGGCGGAGCGCGGCCTTCACGGCCGAGGAGCGCGCGATACTCGGGAAGTCCTTCACGAGCTTCTCGATGCAGGTCCGGATGCGGAAGCGCCGCACGCGCGAGCTCTACATCCGGCGCGAGGCCGAGCGGGCCCTGCGCAAGAGCGAGGAGCGCCTGCGCACCTTCTTCTCCGAGTCGAAGGATATGATCTACACCTCGAACGGAGACGACGTCATCGCTTCCATAAACGACGCGGGCCTCTCCCTGCTCGGGCTCGCGGACCGCTTCGAGGCCCTGGGAAGACCTTTTTCGAACCACGTGCTGTCGTCGGAGGATCGGGAGAATTTCCTTTCGAAGATCAAGGAGCGGGGCTATGTCGTGGATTACGAGTACGTGTTCCGTCGCAAGGACGGATCGCCCGTCTTCTGCATAGAGACCGCCCGCGCGGTAAAGGACGAAGCGGGGAACGTCGTCGAGATCCAGGGCATCGTCAAGGACATCTCCGAGCGCATCGCCAGCGAGCGCGAGCTCTGGAAAGCCAACCTCGAGCTCGCCGAGGCCAACGAGAAGCTGCAGACCACGAAGATGCTCGTGGTCCAGCAGGAGAAGCTCGCGTCCATCGGCCAGCTCGCCGCCGGCGTGGCGCACGAGATCAATAATCCCCTGGGCTTCCTGAGCTCGAACCAGACGACCATCGGCGGCTTCCTCAAGGCCTTGCGCGGCGCCTGGAACGAGGCCGCCTCCGGCGACCCCGAGCGCCTCGGCGAGATCGCCGCCCGCTACGACCTCGACTTCGTGCTGGGGGAGCTCGAGGCGGTCCTCGCCGAGTCCGACGAGGGCTTTCGGAGGATTATCGACATCGTTCAGAACCTCAAGAGCTTCGCGCGCATCGACGCGGCGCCGACCATGAGCCCCTACAATCTGAACGAGGGGATCAAGAGCACGCTCGTCGTCGCGCGCAACGAGATCAAGTACGTCGCCGACGTCGAGCTCGACATGGGCGAACTACCCTCCATATCGGCGCTCGGAGGAGAGGTGAACCAAGTCTTCCTGAATATCCTGGTGAACGCCGCCCAGGCCATCGAGTCGCAGAAGCGCGCGGTGAAGGGCCGCATCCTCGTCTCGACCCGCCGCGAGAAGGATCGCGCGGTCGTGGTCATAGCGGACGATGGGCCCGGTATACCGGAGGACATTAAGCTGAAGGTCTTCGATCCCTTCTTCACGACGAAGGAGCCGGGAAAGGGAACGGGGCTCGGGCTCGCCGTATCCTACGATATTGTTGTGCGGAAGCACGGAGGCTCGCTTTCCGTGGCCGATTCGCCGTTCGGCGGCGCGCTCTTCAAAATCGAGCTTCCCATTGCTTCCGTAGACTCTCAGGAGAGCGCATCGTAAAAAGTACCTAATACTCCTTGTCTTTTAATGACCAAAGGTTATTATATTACCAGCACTCCACTGAGAGGGTTCCGCTAATGGGAATCGTCGAGAGAAAAACCAGGGAAAAGGAAGAGCGAAAAGCTCTTATTTTACGTAATGCTAAAGAATTAATTCTTGAACACGGCGTCGACAGCCTGAATATGCAGGAGGTCGCCGACAAGTCCGAGCTCAGCAAGGCGACTCTTTACCTTTATTTCGAGAGCAAGGAATCGATCCTCCTCGCCATCCTGGAAGAAGCTTCCTCGACCTTCGCCGATTTTGTCCGGGAGCGTACGACCGAGCACGCTTCGGGCATCGAGGCGATACGGGCCCTCTGGTCAGCGTACCTGGAGTTCTACGGCGAGTCCGAGGAGATCTTCATCCTTACCGGCGTCAGCAGCTACTTGAATCCGGGCTCCTTCGCGCTCGACCGGGAAAGCTCCCCTGATAGTCCCATGGCGCGGCTCATTGACCTCTTCGCCGAGATCATAGGCCGAGGCATCGCGGACGGGACGATCGCGGCTTCGGCCGATCCCGTCAGGACCTCAAGGATCGCCTTCCTTGTGGCGACCTCGATCATCGACCGCGCGGCGCGGATGCAGCGATCGGAGAGGGACCCGAAGATGATACGCATCCTCCTTCACGAACTCTTCGAGATACTCCTGCGGGGCCTGGCCGGGAAGGACGCGGACCCGGCCTCGCTGACGCTGCCGTAGCGTCGGCTGAACTCCTACCGGAAAGAAAGGACGAGTATGGAAAAGTTCTTCAAGCGCCCTTGGGTGATCGTCGCCGTCATCGGCGCGATCACGGTCTTCTTCGCGCTGCAGCTCCCGAAGTCCCAGCTCGACAACAACAACTTCCGCTTCGTGCCCGTCGACGACCCGGCTCGCGTCGCCTCGCACAAGATCGACGAGACCTTCGGCAGCCAGGTCGTCATCCTCGTCGGGCTGGAGCGCCGCCACGGCACCGTCTTCGACGCCGACTTCATAAACGCGATCCGCGAGTACGGGAAGAAGGTCGAAGCCCTCGACGCGGTCGAATCGGTCACTTCCATCGCCAACGCGGACTTCATCGGCGGCTCGTCCGAGGGCATCGTCGTCGAGCCCTTGGTACCGGAGTCCTTCAAGGGGACGAGCGAGGAGCTGGCCGCGCTCAAGGGGCGGCTCCTCGAGTGGAGCCTCTACGACCGCGCCCTCGTCTCGGACGACTTCACGTCCACGCAGATCCTCGTGACGATGAGCGTGGAGGCCGACAACGCGGGATCGCCGGAGTCGGTCGAGGCCTTCCGCAACGTCAGGCGCCTCGCGAGCGAGGCCGGCTTCGCGGACACGAGGATCCACATCACGGGCCTGCCCGTCTTCAGCGCGGTCGTGAACGAGGCGATGGGCGCCGACCTCCGCTTCCTCATCCCCCTCGTCGTCGTCGCCGTCCTCCTCGTGCTCTTCCTCTCGTTCAGGAAGGTCGGGGGGATCGTGCTCCCCATTATCACCGTCGCGATATCGGCGACCTGGGCAATCGGGGCCATGGCCTTCCTCGGCTTCAAGCTGTCCATCATAACGACCGTGCTGCCCGTCATACTCGTGGCGGTCGGGAGCGCCTACTGCATCCACGTGGTCAGCCACTACTACGACGAGATCGCGGGGAAGCGCGAGCTGAGCCGCGAGGAGCACACGCGGATCATCTTCGTCGTGCTGCGCAAGTACGGGAAGCCCGTGTTCCTCGCGGCCTTCACGGACGCGACGGGCTTCGCCGCCCTCTGCTTCACGCCCGTCGTGCCGATCTACGAGTTCGGCATCTTCTCGACCTTCGGCATCCTCGTGGCCTTCCTGGTCGCCTTCACGCTCATCCCTTCGCTGTTGCTCATACGCGGGCCGTCGCGTCGGTCGAACGGCGCGAAGCCGGCCGGCGACGCCGCGAAGGAGGGCATGGACGATCCTCTCAGCGTGGCGATAGCCGATGCCTTCGGAGCGGTCGTCGCGAAGCGACGCTCGATGCTCGGACTCAGCGTAGCGATCGTCATCCTCTCGGCGGTCGGCGTCTCGCACCTCGTCATCGACAACGTACTCGTCGAGTACTTCAAGAGCGACACCGTCATCGTCAAGGCGGACGAGTACATCCGCAAGTTCTTCGGCGGCTCGAAGGAAGTGAGCGTCGTCGTTAAGGGCAAGAATGCCGGCGACGTGCTCAGGCCGGACGTCCTCGAGGCGATGGACGAGCTCTCGACCTACCTCGCCCAGAACGTGCCCGAGGTCGGCAAGACGATCGGCTTCACGGACATGGTGAAGCGCATCAACCAGGTATTCAACGCGGACGAGAGTCCCGACGGCATCGCGGCCACGGCGGCCGCTCCCGCTTCCTCCGACGCGGGCGAGTCTGACTTCGGCTTCGGCTTCACGTCCGAGCCTCAAGCGGCGCCCGCGGCCGCGGCGCCCAAGCCGGCGTCGAAGAGGACCTCCGCCGAGGAGTCTGTCAGCCGCCTCGAGATGGTCAAGATACTCTCGGATGCCGTGTCGCGCGGGGAGAGGCGCGGCATGAGCGCCGATGATCTCGTGCGGTCGCTGGCGCGCTCGGTCAACTACAAGGGCATGTCCTACTACGAAGTGCCGACCGACCCGGCCCGCTACGGCAAGAAGGACGCCGAGGGCCTGCGCGCCCTCGTTGGGAACTACCTTGCCCTCCTGTCCGGGGACATCAGCTCCTACGCGGACGACCCGCTCGAGCCGAAGTCCATCCGCCTCGGCGTGCAGCTGCGGACGGTCGGGCAGCGCGACACCAACAGGGCGATCGACGCGATCAAGGAGTATACCGCGGCTCGCTTCCCGAAGGACGTGGAAGTCGAGATCGGCGGGACGGCCCTCGTCGAGGAGTCTCTCAACGAGCTCGTCGTGCAGTCGCAGCTCAGGTCCCTGCCCCTGTCCCTCCTCATGGTCTTCCTGACGTTATCGATCTTCTATCGCACGCCTCTCGCGGGACTGATCGGCATCATACCCCTCGCGATCTCGATCTTCATCAACTTCGGGGTCATGGGCGCCTTCGGGATCAAGCTCAACATCGGCACCGCGATGGTGGCGAGCATCGCGGTGGGCATCGGCATCGACTACACGATCCACTACATGGCCGCCTATCACCGCGAGTACCTCTTGACGGGCGGGCATAAGGACTTCATGCGGCGCACCTTCCTCACCTCGGGCAAGGCGATCATCTTCAACGCCGCCTCGGTGGGCCTCGGCTTCGCCGTGCTCATGCTCTCGCAGTTCACGATCCTGGCCGACCTCGGCCTCCTCATGGCCCTGACCATGGTCACGAGCGCCCTCGTCGCCCTCACGGTCCTGCCGGTCATCCTCGAGACATTCAAGCCGAAGTTCATCCTGCGCCCGCTCCCGGGCGAGAAAGCGAACGACGCGACGGAGGTATCGAAATGAGAAGAGTGCTCGCGATGGCGGCGACGGCGATCGCCTTCGCTTCCGCGATCGGCGTACAGAGCGTCTCGGCGCAGGCCGCGGGCGCGACGAGCGCCGAGGAGATAATCAAGTCGTCGCGCGACCGGATCAAGGCGGACACTGTCTCGACCCGGTCGCGGATGGTCATAGTCGCGAAGGACGGCAGCACGACCGAGCGGCTCGTCGACCAGTACTCGAGCGACAAGGACGGCCCGAGCAAGACGGTCGTCGTCTTCCAGAAGCCCGCGAGCGTCGCGGGGACTCGCTTCCTGACGATCGATAACGTCGGCAAGGACGACGACCGCTGGATCTTCCTCCCCGCCCTCGGCAAGGTGCGGCGCATCGCCGCGAGCGAGGGCTCAGGAAGCTTCATGGGCACGGACCTCTCCTACGACGACGTCTCCTCCGCGGACCGGGCCGTCGGCGAGGACGACCACAGGCTCCTGCGCGAGGAGGCCCTGGACGGCAAGGACTCGTGGGTGATCGAGTCGACGCCGAAGGACTCCGGGTACCAATACTCGAAGATGGTGTCGTGGATCGAGAAGTCCACGCGGATCGCCCTCAAGATCGAGCTCTACGACCGAAAGGGAGGGCTGGTCAAGGTCCTCGAGATCCTCAAGGCCGAGGACAAGCAGGGGAGGCTCACGCCGACGGTCACGAGGATGAGCACGGTCAAGGCGAAGACCTCGACTACGATCAACGTGGAGATCGTCAAGTACGACGATCCCATTCCGGCGAGCGTCTTTACGACGAAGTACCTGGAGACGGGGAGGCCATGATGCGCACGACCAAGGCCATACTGGCGATCGCGCTCTGCTCCGCGATCGTCCTGACTTTCGCCGAGGGGCAGGAAGGCTTCGGCTTCGGCGAGGAGGGCTCCGATGGCGCCGCGCCCGCGATCTCCGCCGCCGGGACGGGCGTGAAGGTCGGGGGATCGCTCGAGATCGGCGGAAGCCTCTTCTTCGACGAGATGGACGACATCGGGGCCGTCTCGCTCGGCGACCTCTACTCGACTCGGCTCTCGATAGACGCGACGGGAAGCAAGGTCGACGCCTCGCTGAGGCTCAAGGCGTCCAAAGACATCATCGAGCTGCGGCCGGCGGACATCGTCGACGAGGCGAGGCTCCGCGTCTCCTCGGGGCCCTTGAGCTTCGAGGGCGGACTCATGAAGCTCACCTGGGGCAAGGCCGATAGCCAAGGACCGCTCGACGTCCTGAATCCCCTCGACCTGAGCGACCTCACGGTCACGGACTCCTTGGAGAGGAAGATCGCCAGGCCCATGATCCACGCGAGCGTGGCGATCGGAGAGTCGTCGAAGGCCGAAGCCGTGTTCTTGCCGGGATTCGAAGGATACCGACTGGCGACATCCGGGCGCTGGAGGCCGGGGCAGTTCGACGAGCTCGACGCGACTATCACATACCTCGTCGGGATGGGCGCCTCATGGTTCGGCGGTGTCACCTACGCGAGCCTCCTCGATGCGATCGACATGTCGAGCCTCGCGGACTCCCAGGCCGGCGCCCGCTTCTCGACGAGCTTCGGCTCGATAGACCTGGGGCTCCAGTACTTCTATGGCTATCTCTTCACGCCGGCAGTGAAGTTCATGGGGACGCCCCTGCCGTCGACCGTCGAGCTCGTCTACAACCGCTACCACCAGATCGGCGCCGACTGCGCCGCGGTAATCGCGGGCTTCAACGCGCGGGCCGAGCTCGCCGCGAACCTCACCGAGGACCTCAAGGGCGACGCCCCCTCGGTCTACAACCCGAACCTCGCCTTCTCGCTCGGCTTCGACCGTGACCTCTTCGCGGGAGTCAATCTCAACCTCCAGTACGCCGGGACCTACCGGCTGAAGGACGGAGAGATCGACGACTCGGCGACCTCGTACGATATCGAGAAGGGAACGGACGCTCTGTCGAGCGCCCTGACCGCGGTCGTTACGAAGAGTCTCTTCAAGGACGCCCTCGACCTCAAACTTACGACGATCTGGGAGATCGACGACGAGGACTTCCTCCTCATGCCGAGCGTCGCCTACGCGTTGGGCGACGCCGAGATCGAGCTGTCGGCCGGGATCTTCGGCGGGGACGAGGACGGCCAGATGGGCCAGTACGCGGACTCGAGCTACGTCAAGGCCGCGCTTCGCTACACGTTCTGATCGCCTTCGGGGATAGAAAAAGGCGGCGCGCCGAGGGTCGGCCGCCGCCTTTTTTAGTCCCGTGCCGTCACTCGGCCTTGAAATCGGGATAGCGCCTGGCGGGATCGTACTCGCCCTCGCGCCTCTCGCCCGCGATGCTCGGGATCTTGATGACTTCGCCGGGCAGTATGAGGTCCTCGTCCTCGGGGTGCTTCAGTGTGTCCTTGTTGGCTCTGTAGAGATCGATCCAGCGCTCCCGATCGTTGTAGACGAAGGGCAGGCCGGCGATCTTGGAGAGACAGTCCCGATCCGCCGGGACGAGCCTGACCGTGAACGAGGAGGGCAGGGGAGCGAGGGCTCCCTTGTAGAGGGCCAGCTCGGCCTTGGCCTTCCGCGCGAGCTCGGCCGCCGAGTCATAGTCGCCGGCATCGAAGGCGGCGGCGGCCTCGGAGCGGAGCTCCACCGCTTTCGCGTAGTGCGGGTCGTCGCCCGCCGCCTCTGCGGCCAAGGGAGACATCAGGACCGCCATCAGGAGGAATATCGAAAACTCTCGCGTACGCATGCTTGCTTTCTCCTCGTCCTAGCGCGCCGCCGCGGCGCCGAGGGCCTCGTCGAGCTAGTCGAGCTCGCCCCGGGCCGCGTTCATCTTAGCCTTCGCGCGATCGTAGGCCGCGGTGAAGGCCTGGGCCGATCGGCTATAGAGCTCGGACGCGGCCTCGAAGTCCTCGGCGGCCCTCTTCTCCTCGGCGCTCGCGTAGAGAGCGGCGGCCGCCTCGAAGTCGTCCTTGACGGCCACTTCCGACTTGATGCCGGCGGCGCGCTCGCGCTCCGACTCGGAAAGGCCCTTGCGGTCGGCCATGTAGTAGCTCAAGCCGTTCTGCATCACGAGCTTGTAGCGGAGGATGGCCTCGTCGGCCGCCGTCAGCGAGGCCTTGGCGTCGGAGCCGAGGAGGTCGCCGGCGGACGCGAGCTTCCCCTCGGCGATCGTCCAGTTCGAGGTGTCCCATTTCGCGAAGTCGCGCTCGACTATCCGGTCCCGCGCAGCCGACGCGTCGCACATCGCGCCGAGGGCGGCGAAGCGGGTCGCTACGGCCCGGTACGCGTCAACGGCCTTCTCGTACTCGCCGGCCTTCTCGATAGCCTCGGCCTCGGCGAGCGCGGAGGAGGCGGCATCGCAGTCCTCGTAGTAATACGACGCGGCGCCCTTGCCGAAGGCCGCCGCCTCGGCCGCGCGCGCCTTGTCTCTCTCGGACGAGGCGAGGAGGGGGAGTCCGTCCTCGATGACCTTGCCGAAGCGGGCGGCGGCGTCCTCGTACGCGGCGGCCGAGGCCGCGTTGTCCTTGCCGTACTTCTCGCTACCGAGCGCGTAGGCTTTGTCCGCGGCCGCGTAATCGTCCGCGAGGATCTCCTTCAGGCCGAGGTCGAAGGCTTTTTTCCGGAGCTCCGTCGCCTTTGCTTTAAGAGCGTCGGGCGCCGGGACGTCGGACGTCGCGGCCTGCGCGCTTGTCGCCTCGGCGGCGGGCGCGGGTGGCGCGGATTCGGGCGGCGCGGCTGTCGGCCTAGTCGCGCAAGACAGCGCGAGAGCCATCGCCGCGAGGACCGCGCCGAAAAGCGCAAAACGTATCCTCATCGGGCATCTCCTTATAGTGTTAGGTGTAATTTTAAAGTAGTGGTCAACAGGCCGCCTGTCCAATACCCGTTTTGGATAAACGATACTCAGGAGGAATATAAGGGAATCGCTCAGCTTGCGCGCTTCGGTATTCACCTATACCTTTACGGTATGGAACTCCGCCACTTGCGGTACTTCGCGGCCATCGCGAGACATCTGAGCTTCTCCAGGGCAGCGGAGGAACTGCACGTCTCGCAGCCTCCCCTGAGCCGGCAGATCCAGGAAATGGAGAAAGAGCTCGGGGTCGCCCTCTTCGACCGAAAGGGCAAGAGGATCGAGCTGACGAAGGCGGGGGAGTTCCTCAGCATCGAGATCCCCCGCATCCTCGACGATATCGAGATGGCCCTCAGGACCGCGAGCGCCATCGGCGGCTCCGAGTCGAGCAGCTTGAGGATCGGCTGCGTCAACTTCCTCATGTACGCGACCCTGCCTCCCCTCTTCGAGATGCTACGCGAGCGCGAGCCGGATATCAGGATCGAGCTCTCCATTATGTCCACCGAGGCCCAGGAGCGCGCGCTTCGCTCGGGCTCGCTCGACCTCGGCTTCGTCCGGTCCTGGGTCGCGACGGGGCTGATCTTCGAGCCTCTCTCCGAGGAGCGGCTCGCCCTCATCTTCCCGACGAGCGCCGAGGTCGATCCCGATCCTCAAATCTGCATCCGCGCGCTCGCCGACAGTTCCTTCATCGCCATTTCCTCGGAATCGGCGCCCGGCCTCGCCGAGAAGATACAGTCGATCTGCTCCGAGTACGGCTGCATCCCCGACATCGGCTACGTCTGCGGGGACGCGTACTCGATCGTGAAGCTCGTGAGTACGGGCCTCGGCTGGTCCATCGTGCCGGACATGGCCTACCGCGACGCGGCGGTCGCGGGGGTCGGCATCGTCATGCTGCCGCAGACCATGGCCCTGGGGCTCTGCTACGCCAAGCCCGTTCTCTCGGACAAGGAACGACTCTTCATCGATGTCGCCAAGGATTTCTTTGCGGAGAGGTCGCGAAAGGAACGCGACTCGGTCTGATACAGAAAGATCCTGAAACCACCACGACCTCTCGAAATTCTCAACTGCTTCCCGCGGATTCCGCTAGGCTTGACATTCTAACCATGATTGTCTAGCTTCATCTTGACGCTTGGACCGGAAGCTCGCGGCGCATGCCGCGGGACGAGGCCGAGACGCGAGGTGAACATGAATATCCACGAAAGCCCCCCCGCGCGTCGGGAGGGCTTATGCCTCTCGTAGAGCTCGATAGAGTCTCCTTCAGCTATCCGGATTCTCCTCAGCGCGCGCTCGAGTCGATCTCGCTCTCGATCGAGGCCGGCGAGTACGTCGCCGTCGTCGGGCCGAACGGCTCGGGCAAGAGCACGCTCCTGCGTTTATTCGACGGTCTCGAGCGCCCGAGTTCCGGGACTGTTCGCGTCGACGGCCTCGACGCGGCCGATCCGATTAACCGCAGGATGGTCCGCAGGGCCGTGGGACTCGTGTTCCAATCGCCGGCAGACCAGATCGTATCCACCTCGGTAGAGGAGGACGCGGCCTTCGGGCCCGAGAACCTCGGCCTGCCACGCGCGGAGATCGCGCGGCGCGTCGATGCCGCCCTCGCGGCCGTCGGGCTTTCGGGCGATAGGAAGAGGCCCTCGTACTTCCTCTCGCCAGGGCAGCAGCAGCGCCTCGTCGTGGCCGGCGCCATCGCCTCGGGCGCCCGGTGCCTCGCCTTCGACGAGGCGACGAGCATGCTCGATCCCGAGGGTCGGGAGACCGTGCTCGGTCTCATCGACGATCTCGTCGCTGACGGGACCGCGGTCGTCCACGTGACCCACGACATGAGCGAGGCCGCGCGCGCCTCGAGGCTCGTCGCGCTCGACGCGGGGAAGGTCGCCTTCGACGGGACGCCGGCCGAGTTCTTCGACCCTGAGGGAATGGCGCCGGAGCTCCTGCGCATCCGGCTCGGCATGCCGGACCGCGATCTCGTCGCGCGCGCCGCCGGCCTTACGCCCGTCGCGGGCGAGGGGGCCGCAGAGCTGGCCTCCCGCATAGCCAGCCGGCTCGGCTCGCGGTCCGGCGTCCGGCCCTCGGCGCTCGGCGGCGCCGGTCGCGGCGGCGAAGCGGGCCAGCGGACCCGGGCGGGCGAGGGCGGAGCGGCGCGAGAGCCGTCGGGCGAGGCCTTCGCGCTCGAGGGCGTCAGTCATTCCTACCTCCACGGGACCATGAATGAGACGAGCGCGTTGCGCGACATCGATCTCACTCTTCCGCGGGGCGGCGTCGTCGCGCTCGTCGGCAAGACCGGCTCGGGAAAGTCGACCGTGCTCCAGCTCCTCGACGGCCTCGTCTCGCCCTTCCGCGGGCGCGTGAGGTCCCTCGGCGTCGACCTGGGAGGCAAGGGCGCCGACCTGCGCTCGGTCCGCGTCAAGGCGCCGCTCGCGATCCAGAGACCGGAGGCGGCTATATTCGAGCCCTACGCGGGCGACGACGTGGCCTTCGGGCCGAGGAACCTCGGTCTTTCCGGCAAGGAACTCGTGGAGCGCGTCAAGGGCGCGATGGAGGAGGCCGGCCTGCCTTACGCCGAATTCCGCGACAAGCGCGCGCGCTTCCTCTCCGGGGGCGAGAAGCGCCTTCTCGCCCTGGCCGGCATCCTGGCGATGCGAGGCGAGGCCCTTCTCCTCGACGAGCCGACCTCGGCCCTCGATCCCTCCGCGCGCCAGGCGGTCCGCGAGGTGATCCGCGCCGAGGCGGCGAGGGGGACGACGATCGTAATGGCGACGCACTCGATGGAGGAGGCCGCGCGCGCCGACCTGGTCGCCGTGTTCCACTCCGGCGAGCTCGTCGCGACGGGCGCGCCCGAGCGGCTCTTCTACGAAGGCTACGATCCGGCTTGGGGCATCGCGAGACCCTTCGCAGCCGAGGTCTCCTTCGCGCTCGAGAAGGCCGACGTCGCCTCGGGGCCAAGGCCGCGCGACGTCGCGGAGCTCGCCTCCGCGCTCTCGCGCCAGGCGGCGGAGGACCGGGCATGAGAGGCATCGAGTTCTTCCGCAACGTGTCCATCGGCCAGTACGCGTCCACCGGATCCCGCGTCCACCGATTCACGCCCGCGACGAAGTACCTTTGGCTTCTCGCGCTCATGGCTATCTGCATAGCCGCCTCGTCCTTCGCGGCGCAGGCCTTCGCCCTCGCGCTCTCGCTGGCCCTCGGGGCCGCCGCGCGCCTGCGGCCCGGCTTCCTCCTCCGCGGAACCAAGCCGCTGGGGCCGCTCCTCGTCCTGCTCGCCGTCCTCCAGTTCTTCTTCGCGACGTCGGGCGACGCTTCCGCCGTCCTTTTCGCCCTCGGCCCCTTCTCCATGACCTCGGCCGAGGCCAGGCTCTCGCTCATGGCCGCGGCGCGCACCGTCGGCCTCGTGACCGCGATAGGGCTCTTCACCTCCGTGACGAGCGAGTCCGAGACCATGCACGGTATCGAGGATCTTCTCAGGCCGCTCGCGAGGCTCGGGCTCCCGGCGCGCCGGCTCTCCCTCGCGGTCGGCATCGTATTCCGCTTCATACCCGTCATCGCCCTCGAGCTCGAGTCGATCGTCAAGGCCCAGGCCTCCCGCGGCGCCGACTTCGGGTCGGGGAGGGGCGGGCCGATCGCCAAGGCGCGAGCTTACCTCCCGCTCTTCGTCCCCGTGACGCTGCGAGCCCTCGAGAGGGCCGAGCTCCTTGCCGTAGCCATGGAGGCCCGAGGCTATTCGGAAGAGGGAGTGACGCGTTATGCGATATATGAAAGGACGCGAGGCGAAGGCCTCGCGAGGCTCGCCGCGGCCGCGTCCTGCGCCGCCGCGCTGATCATCGACATTCTCGTCAGGCCATTAGGGCTATAAAAAGCATAAGGAGGAGAAGCACATGGCTCAGCATTCGCCCCTCAGGAAGATCGTCGTGGCCGGCGCGCTCGGCGCGATCTCGGTCGTCCTCTTTCTCACGAACATCGGACTCATACCGTGGTTCTCGGGCGCGGCCATCACCGTGATGCACGTGCCCGTCATCATCGGAGCGGTGCTCGAGGGCCCCGTCGTCGGAGCGGCCGTCGGCCTCGTCTTCGGCGTCTCGGCCCTCATCAAGGCTGCGACGGCCCCGGGCGGGCCCATCGACGTCTTCTTCGTGAACCCCCTCATATCGGTCCTGCCCAGGATGCTCGTGGGAATCGCGGCCTGGGCCGCGTACAAGGCTTTCCGCGGCAAGGCAGAACCGGTCGCCGCGACGGTGTCGGGCATCGCGGGCTCGCTCGCGAACAGCGTCTTCGTCCTCGGCGCCCTGGTATTGTTCGGCGCGATCCCCCTCGCGACCGCCGCCGCGGTCTTCGTCGCGAACAGCCTCCTCGAGGCAGCGGCCGCGGCCGTGCTCACGCTGGGCGTGGTGTCCGCATGGAAGGGAATCGAGGGTAGGGGCGGCAAAGCCAGGCTCGCGGCCGAGGAGGAGTAGCCGTGCTCCTCGCCCTCGACGCGCGCAACGGCTCGGTATCGGTCGGCTTCCGCGAGGCCGGCGAGTGGCTGACGATCAAGCGCCTCGGCGCGCACGCGGGCAAGAGCCCGGACGAGTACGCCATCCTCCTCGGCGCGATCGCCGACGACGCGCGACGAGCCGAAGCTGCCGCGCGTCCCGGCGACCGCTCGACGGCGGGCGGCGGAGGCAGCGGCGGCGTCGAGCGCGCCTGGATGTCCTGCGTCGTGCCCAGCCTCGCGCCCATCCTCGTCGAGGCCGTGTCCTCGGCCTTCGACGTCGAGTGCCCGATCGTCGGCCCGGGCGCGCGGACCGGGGTCCGCATCCGCACCGACAATCCGTCGGAAGTCGGATCGGACCTGGTCTGCGCCGCGGCCGCCGCGCATGAGATCGCGGGACGCGCCTGCATCGCCGTCACCTTCGGTACGGCCCTCGTCTTCTCGGCTGTGGGGAGGTCCGGCGATTTCCTCGGCTGCTCCATAGCCCCGGGCGTCGGCACCGCGGCCGAGTCACTGCGCGCGGCGGCCGCGCAGATCCCCGACGTTCGCATCGAGAGCGGCGCCCCAGCACTCGGGCGGAACACCGCGCAGTCTGTGCGCGCCGGCATCTTCGAGGGCTACCGCGGACTCGCCGAGCGCCTCGTGCGCCGCCAGCGCGAGGAGATCGCCGCCATGGGCGAGGCCGAGGACCCCTCGGCCGTCGAGGTCATCGGCTCGGGCGAGGAGATCGGCCGCGAGATCCTCAAGAGCCTGGGCTTCGAGCGCTTCGTGCCCGAGCTCGTCCTCGAAGGAGTGGCGATCATCGCGGCGAGGGCGGCCGCGCGATAGATAAGGAGGGCCTAACAAAGGCCCGACGGCGATTGACCTTCCACCGGCCAGCGTATAAAAAGGCCGAGCCGCTGGCGCGTAGGGCGGCGAAGCGCAGGGTACGATGTCACCGTGCTCGCGAGGAACGCCCGATATGATGAAGTCAAGGCGAACGGAATAGTCATCAGGAACGCGCTTTCCGGCAAGGAGTTCTCCGTCAGGGTCAAGCAGATCGACAGACTCGGCCCAGATGATATCTATGACTATATTCTCGTCGTCGTCCAGAACTCGCAAATCGATGCGATCTTGCCCGTCCTGGCAGGGAATCGGTCAAGGAATATCGTGTTCGTCGTCAACAACCCATCGGGATATGGGAAATGGATAGACGCGGTTGGATACGAGCGGGTGATGATAGGCTTTCCCTCCGCCGGAGACGAGCGGCGCCATGGAGTCCTGGCAGAAGACGCACGTCGCGTTGATCATCCCCATATCGAGAGCCTTGTATAAGTACGATTCCGACAACTATCGATTGTCGAAGTCGTACGCGACGATCAAGACGATGATTCTGGCTACCAGGGAATGCTTCTCGGCTCTCAAGGCCTTGGGCGTGAAAGTCACGCCCGGGAAGTTGAACTTCTATTACCAGCCGATATTCGTGCTCGCTCCGCTCTATATGCTCATCATGAATACGAGGACGGCCGAGTACGCGATGGCGAAGCATACGAGAACCGGAAAAGACGAGATCGGCGTGCTGGAGAATAAACTCAGGGCGATGATAGCGGAAAGCAAGGTGAAGACCCCCAACCTGGACAGGCTGTAGGCGGCCGCCGCATCCGCCGCGGCGGCCTTGGCCGGCTGCCGCCCGCTCGGCTATCATCGACCCATGGAAAAGCTGCGCAGCTTCCCCGGCATCAGCTCGACGGCCTGGGAGCACCCGGCCGACAGGGCCGCCCTGGCCGCCTTCTCGTCGATTCCTCTCGCGGGCGAGCTCCTCAAGAAGATAATCGGCTCCACGACCGAGCGCTCGCTCCGGCTGGCCATGCTCGCGAACTCGGCGAGGGCTGCCGAGGGCCAATTCGCGCCGCTCCTCGCGACGCTGAGGGACTGCGCCGAGAGGCTCGACCTCTCTCCCGTACCCGAGCTCTACGTCAAGCTGGACAGCGCGCCCTACGCCTGGACGCTGGGCGTCGAGCGACCCTTCATCGTGCTCTCGAGCGCGGCCCTGGACCTCTGGGACGGGCCCGAGCTCGCCTGCGTCGTCGCGCACGAGGTCGGCCACGTGATGTCGGGGCACGCGGTCTACAAGACCCTCCTGTCGATCATCGTCAAGGCCTCGGCGATGCTCGTCGGCGGCATGCCCTTAGGCGGGGCCGCCCTCGCGGCGGCGACCGCGGCCCTCAGGGAATGGGACCGCAAGAGCGAGCTGTCGGCCGACCGCGCCTCCCTGCTCGCGACGCAGGACTCGCAGGCCGTCCTCCGTGCCCTCATGAAGAACACGGCCGGCGCCCGGATCGGGCAGATGGACATGAACGAGTTCTTCAGGCAGGCTCGCGAGTACGAGGAGGGGGAGGGCGGTCTCGACTCGCTCTACAAGCTCCTCGACCTCCTCGGCGAGAGCCATCCGTTCCCGGTGTCCCGCATGACCGCCCTCCAGGAATGGGAGCGGACGGGGGCCTACTCCGCGATCCTGGCCGGCGACTACCCGCGTCGCGATTCCGAGGGCGAGCGCGATCCCGAGCGGGACTTCGCCGGCGCTCGCGAGGCCTACTCGAGCGAGTTCGGCTCGTCGGCGGACCCGCTCGCACAGGCGGCGGGGAAAGTAATCGACGCGTTAGGCGGACTCTTCGGGCGCGTCGGCGGGGCTTCCGGCGATTCGGGCGAGGGGACCGGGCGGAAAGCCCCCAGCTCCATCGAGGAAGCGATCGACGAGATCTTCCGCCCGAAGGAGTGACGGGTCGTCCAAGAAGCTTCACGCGCTTTTCGGACAGCCTCTAGGCACGGCTCCGGGCCTTGACGAATATGGCCCGAAATCGATATAAACAGTTCCCGTCCATATGGCGAGATAGCTCAGCTGGCAGAGCAAGCGGCTCATATCCGCTCGGTCGTGGGTTCGACCCCCTCTCTCGCTAAAAAGCGCATGGAACGAAGGGCCGTCCGGATTTCTTGCCGGGCGGCCCTTTCCATTGAGTTCGAGAAAGGGCGATGCGGCGTTCCCGCGCTATCGCGCCGTCCTTGTTCGACGATTGTAACTTCACGTCTGCGCCGCTATACTCCCCCCGGAAATGAGGCTCGAGAAGATTGTCCTCCCTTGATTGGCGCGATCGGGCGTACGACGAAGCCTTTGAAAGGACCATCGCGGGACTCGACGCGAGGCGCAGGACCGATCCCGGGTTCGCGGTCGAGGACGCGGAGGGCGTTCTCAGGCACCTCTACAACCAGGAAGGCCTGGACATGGGATCCCGCGGCATGGCGCAGGAAGCCGCCCTCGAGGCCACGATCGCGGCTTACGAGCACTACATAAACGAGTGGAGGGCCGAAAGCGCGCCCTCCGACAGGAGCGGCCCATGAGCGTGGAGCTTAGGCGCGTCGAGACCCGCAGGCAGTTGAAGGCCTTCATCAGATTCCCTTACTCGATCTACAAGGACGATCCCTGCTGGGTACCGCCTCTCGACGCGGACGACATGGCCACGCTGAGCCGCGACACGAATCCCGCCTTCGAGTATTGCGAGGCCGAGTACTGGATGGCCTACAAGGACGGCAAGGCCGTCGGGCGCATCGCCGGCATCATCAACCATCGCTACATCGAGAAGTGGGGCAAGAAGCGCGCCCGCTTCGGCTGGATCGACTTCGTCGAGGACATCGAGGTGGCGGCCGCGCTCCTCAAGGCGGTCGAGGACTGGGCGAGGTCCAAGGGCCTCGAGGGCCTCTGCGGCCCGCTCGGCTTTACGGATCTCGATCGCGAAGGCATGCTCATCGCGGGTTTCGACCGGCTCGGGACCTACGCCACGAGCTACAACAAGGCCTACTATCCTCGCTTCCTCGAGGAGTTGGGCTACGAGAAGGACGTGGACTGGGTCGAGTTCAGGGTCAAGACTCCCTCGGAGATACCCGAGAAGGTGCGGCGCGTCCAGGAGCTGATATCCAAGCGGACGGGCGTCCGGGTCTACGAGTGGAAGAGCAAGAAGGAGGTCGAGAGGCGCTTCGGAGGCCAGATCTTCTCGCTCATCGACGAGGCCTACGAGCACCTCTACGGGACCGTGCCGCTGACGGAGCGGCAGGTCCAGTACTACATCAAGACTTACCTCGGTTTCGTCGATCCCCGCTTCACGAAGATCCTCGTGGACGAGTCGGACAAGCTCGTCGGCTTCGGGATCTCCATGCCGAGCCTTTCCGAGGCCGTCCGGAAGGCGCGCGGTCGGCTCTTCCCCCTCGGCTGGCTCTATATGCTCACGGCGTTGCGTAAGCCGAAGGTCATAGACATGTACCTCGTCGCGGTCAGGCGAGACCTGCAGTCGAGGGGCGCGATCGCCCTGATCATGAACGCCCTGAACGACAGCGCGATCAAGGCCGGCGTGGAGTACTCCGAGACCAACGTCGAGCTTGAGACGAACGTCGAGGTGCAGGGCATCTGGAAGGACTACGAGAAGGAGCAGCACAAGCGCCGTCGCGCCTTTATCAAGACGCTCTAGTCGGCGTGCTCCGCGAAGACTTGCTCTAGGTCGTCCTGGACGCGCACGACCACGTCGACGAGCTCGGGATCGAAGTGCACGTCCCGTTCCTGCTGGATCTTCTGTATCGACACCGAATGACTGTACGCCGGCTTGTAGCTGCGCTTCATGCGGAGCGCGTCGTATACGTCGGCCAGCGTGACGATGCGCGCCGCGAGGGGGATCATCCTGCCCTCTAGGTTGTAGGGGTAGCCCGAGCCGTTCCACCATTCGTGGTGCGACAGGGCGATGTCCTTGGCCATCTTGTTGGGGTAGCTCGACAGGATGAAGGCGCCGTTCTTCGTGTGCTCCTTCATGATGTTCCACTCGAACTCGTTGAGCGGCCCTTCCTTGTTCAGGATGTCGTCGGGCGTGCCGATCTTCCCGACGTCGTGCATCGCCGCGAGGAAGCCGATGTCCTCGACGAAGTCCTTGTCCACCTCGGGCCATCGCGGGTCTTTGAACAGCTCCTTGGTCAGGAGCAGGGCGTAGAGGTTGACCCGCTCGATGTGCCGGCCCGTGTCGTTGTCCTTGAGCTTCGAGGCCTCGAGCAGCGACGAGAACATGTCCCTGAGAAACTTCCTGTTCTCCTCGGTCACGTCGTCCATGTAGACCGAGTAGGCCGCGGGTTTGCCCTTCTCCTCCTCCTCGGCCCAGAGCGGAAGTATGTGAACCTTCGTGATGACCGCGGCGGCGTTCTTCGACCTGTGGGCGATCGTGCCCTTCCACGCGTGGCCCGCGTCGGCGCTTCCCAGAGACTGGTAGATCGACTTCGCCGTGCTCTTGTCGATCGAGCGGGATATCGTGCTGAGGAAGGATGAGGCCTCGGGGTAGCCGAAGGCCCGCAAGAGGTCCTTGAAGGGCTGGTTCCGGAACACGAAGCCCAGGGACTCGTCGAGTATGGCGAGGGGCTCGGGGATCTGCTCGTAGCTGCGGATGACGCTGCGGGTCGCGCTCCTGGCCAGGAGCGGCGAATCGGAGGGCTTGGCGTTGATGCCGCTCTCGATCTCCGCGAGCTCGTCGAGGGGCTCGAGCTCCTCGATCTCGTCCTCGCGGGAGCGCCGCATCGGCTCTTCCTCGCCCATACGCTTCTTCAAGCCCATAACCTCCGCGTCCGCGGCGCCCCTAGGCCCGCGCCCCCTCCGGAGAGGACTCCTCCGCCTCGCTCGGGCGGAGGTAGAGCGGGCCCTCGCCCAGCGGCGTCGAGCCGTCCCGCTCGAAGGACTCGACGGCCAGTTCGGCCAAGCCCCGCGCCGCCGGTGCCCGCGCGCGCCTATCGATCGCGAAGCCGCTCCGCTCCGCGGCGAGTCCGGCCGCGAGCTGGGCGTCCGGCCCGGTGAAAAGCACGTCGGGATAAGTATCCAGTAGCGCGGCGAGCTCCGCAAGTGGAAGGTCGAGCCATCCCGTGGCCCGCTCGCCGCGCAGGTATACGGCCGAGTAGACTCGGCCCTTCTTCCCGTCGATCAGGGGGACGACGGCTCCCTGGAACGCCTCGTAGCCCCAGGCCAGCGCGTCGAGGGTCGGGACCGCTACCCAGGGCAGGCCGAGGCCGGCTGCTATGCCCTTGGAGGCGGCCATGCCGATCCTTAGGCCCGTGAAGGAGCCCGGGCCCCTCGCGCAGGCGATGAGCTCGAGGTCTCGCCTCTCGAGGCCCGCGAGCCGCAGGCAGAAGTCCACGAGGCCCATGATCCGCTCGGCGTGCCGCAGGCCCAGGTCGAGCGAGGCCTCCGCGCGGCCATCGCCCGAGGCGACGGCGACCGAGAGGATGTCGGTGGAGGAGTCGATCGCGAGGACCCTCATGCGAGGAGCCCCTCGAGGGACGGCGCGTCCAGCCTGAGCAGGCGCGAACCGTCGGCGAGCACGGTGATGTCGGCCAACGCGGCTCCGTCGGGGAGCGAGGAGGCGACGCGCTCGCCCCACTCTACGAGGCAGAGCCCGTCCGGGTCCCATAGTAGGTCCTCGCCGCCCGAGTTCGCGAAGTCCTCGCTCCCCGCGAGCCGGTACGCGTCTATGTGGTGGAGCCTGAGGCGGCCCTCGTATTCAGAGACTATCGTGTAAGTGGGGCTCGTCACCTCGTCCTCGACGCCGAGGCCGCGGGCGATGCCCTTGGCGAGCGTGGTCTTCCCCGCTCCGAGCGCGCCCCGCAGGGCGATGACCGTGCCTCCGGGCGCGGCCCTTCCGATGCGCTCGCCGAGCGCCATGGTCTCTTCGGGATCGTGAAGCAGGTACTCTGTCAGGGCAGTCTCCCCGCGCGCTCCAGCTCGGTCACGTAATCGCGTATCGCGTGGATCACGGGCAACGCGGGCCACTCGACGGCATCGAGGAGATGCACGGTCACGTCCGGAGGGCCCACGGGCTTGTGCTCCAGGGTAATGGCGATGTCGCTCTCGCTCCGCCTCTGGTTCCATTCCAGGACGGCGACCGCCGTGAGCTCCTTGATGTAGTGTATGGTCGATTCCCTTCGACTCAGGTCCCGGAGCTCGACGACTTTCATGGACTAATTGTATGGAGCGCGCGGGTCCGGAGTCAAGGCGCGGCCCCTCAGTCGCCGTAGCCGTAGACGAAGGACAGGATGGCGTTGAGGCTGCGCCTCGAGATCTTCACGAACTGGACGTGCATGATCCCGCCCAGCGCCTTGGCCCTGTTCATCCTGATGACCTTCCCGAAGGCCGCCTGGACCCCTCCTCCCGGATTGAAGGCGATCTTGATGTACTCGCCGGCCCCGAGGGCGCTTGAGCTCTGGATCCCGAGGCCTCCCGCCGAGATATCCACGATCGTGCCGGGGAAGGGGATGTTCTCGACCTTCGCCGAGCTCTGGACCTTGCCCCTGACCTTGTTGGCGGTGACGGCGACCCGGTAGAAGGTGCAGGGCGCGCGCATCTCGCGTCGCGCCTGCTTGCGCGCCGGGAGGGCGACGACGGCCTCGCTGTGCGCGAGGACCATGACCTCCTTGCCTCCGAGCCGCTCCCATCCGGAGACCCTCGTGGCGAACTGGTATCCCTTGTGTCCCTTCGCGTAGAAATAGCAGGTCAGCTTCGTCCCGCGCTTGAAGCGCATGTTCTCGCCGTAGGAGTCCGAGACCGGCTCGACCGCCATGCCTCCCGGCTCGACCGCGACTATGATAGAGGGATAGGACTCCTCGCCCGGCGCGATGAAGGTCAAGGGCGTGCCCCTGCCGAGCTGGCGCGTGCTGCGGACGGGCGCGCCCTGCGCCCTGATGTGCGTTAGCCGCTCTCGGGCCGCGAAGAGCCGCGACTTGCGGTCCTCCGCGTCTGTCTCGGACTCCGCGACCCTGTCGATCTGGCGGTACGATTCCTTGAAGAAGGCGTCCAGTTTCTGCGCGTTGCGGAAGATGAAGTCCGGATTGGTCATCCGGAAGATCCGGGCGTACTCCTCGAGGGTCCTGACCTCGTCCTCCGCCAGGCCGGAGTCCCGCGCGGCGCGCCTGAAGGCCCCCCTGCTGAAGCCCGAGGACCGTCCCGCGAGGCCGCCCGAGCCCGCAGCCTTCGCGATGGCGAAGATGAGGATGCCGAGGACCACGAGGACGAGGATGACCGTCCCGGCAACCGACGTCGCCGCCTGGTTCTGGAGGGGCTGGCTCGCGCCGCCGCCCTTGCCGGTCCAGAATATCTGCGCGAGCGCCGCGATGCCGCTCATGAAGCGGGCAGGACCTCGGCCATCGAGGAGAAGAAGCTCCTCATCCGCGGAAGGACCTCGTACTCAGCGAGGTCGCCGATAAGGACCGCGTCGCGGTGCTCGAGCCCGTCGATGAGCCCCCGGAGGACCTCGTTGAACGAGTCGTAGAACTCGGGGAGGGGGCGCCCCTCGATCCTGATCGACGAGGTATCGATCCCCGCCCTCCTGAGCTCGGGCAGGATCCTGATCACCTTGTTGAAGATCTCGATGAAGTAGAGGACGGCCTTCATCGCCTGCGGCTCCTTGCCCGTCTGCAAGAGCACGGGGAGCTCGGCGAGCTCCGAGGACTTCTCGGCGAAGAGGGCCGCGGCCGCGCGCATCTCGCCCGCCGGGTCGCGCAGCTCGGCCAGCCTCTCCGAGAAGAGGGAGCGGATGCGATCGGCCTGCGCGGAGATCTCGATCCTCGACGCGCGGTCGGGCTCGTCCCCGGCCTTGTCCAGCAGATCGGAGAAGAGCTTGACGAAGGACAGCTCGTCGGCCGGGAAGAGGCCGGCGAACGCGTCGCTCATGTCGGAGGCGCCCGCACGTATGCCGGGCCAGTCCCTGTGGCGCTCGGGCGAGTCGTCGGAGGCCGAGCTCCCGGCCAGGGCGAGGAGCTCGAGGAGCGTTTCGAGGGCCCTGATCCGCACCGCCGCGGAGTCCTCGGCCCGTATCTCGACGTCGCCGACAGAGGAGGCGGGGAGGCCCGATACCTCGGCATAGCCCTCCGCGTCGACGTCCCGCCCGTCGACCTTGAGGGACACGATGACCGATCCCGACTTCTCGATGACGTCGTCGGCTCCCGCCAGGAGCTCGCCGAGGCTGCCTCCCTCGCGGGCCTCGAGGACCAGGGGCCTGCCGTTCACTGTGATGCGCATCGGGCTCGTCCTTCCGGGCTCTACTGCTGGCCCGAGTTCTGCTTGGAGAAGCTGTCGATCGAACTCGAGGTGCTCTCCATCTTGTTCAGGCTCGCTTCCATCGAGCCGTACTTCTGCTTCAGTTCCTGCTCCTTGCGCGCGAGCTGAACGTCCATATCCGCCAGCCTCGCTCGCAGCGTGCCGGGCTGGGACGTCGAGCCGAGCTGCCTATCGATGGTCCCGGTCTTCAGGGAGATGATGCCGCCGGTCTCGACGTAGGGCTTGAGCAGCGTATCGATCGCGTACGCGGCTCCCGAGTCCGCGATGAGGTCGCCGTTGGTGTCGTTGCCGAAGAGCTCTCGCGCGGCCTCGAAGTGCTCGTTCAATCCCTTGTCCAGCGTCTCGTCCTCGATCTCGATGTAGCCGCGCAGCCTCGAGGAATCGACGCCGCCGCCCGTGCCGGGCCTCGCCGCGTTGGTCGATATTCCGAGCTGCGCGAGGAGGGACATATCGCGTCCGTCCTTGGTCTCGTAGGCGCCCTGCATGGCGCGCTGGAGGGCCGTGGAGAGCAGGCTCAGGGTCGAGTCGCCCTGGAGGCTGCCCAGCCTCTCCTTGGCGAGCTTCTTCTCGTCCTCGGTGAAGTAGGTGATCTCCGCGACGACCTTCTCGTCCTTGCGGCTCAGGATGTTTATCTGGGCCATGAGCTTGTTGTAGTTGCCCACGAAGGCGACGACCGCCTCCTTGACCTTCTCGCGGTCGGGCTCGATCTTGAGGTTGACGCTTTTGTCCGACGCGGCCTTCACGTTCAGCGTGACGCCGGGCACGACGTCGGCTATCGCGTTCGTCGGACGGACGACCTCGATGCCGTCGACGGCGACGACCGCGTCCTGGGCGGTCGATACGGGCTTAAGCGGTCGGAAGCCCCCGGTCTCGGAGGGATCGAAGGCTCTCGCGGCGAGCACCTCGAGCCTGCGGGTCGTGTCGCGGACGCGGAAGCCCAGCCCCGAGGCCGAGCTCCCGTATCCGGCCAAGTCGACGCGGAGCTTCTGGGTCCCGTCCGCGTCGACGAGCTCGGGGAGGGGCAGGCGCGAGCCGTCCGCGCCGATCACGCTTGCCATGGAGAGGTCTTGGACGAGGGGCGGGGCGGGGGGCGGCGTCCACTCGGGCAGGGCCGTAGCCGGGGGAGCGCCCGTCACGGTCACGCCGCCGAAGGTCGCGGAGCCGATGTCCGAGAGGCTCGGCCCGGGCGGCTGCGCGGCGCGGACGCCTTCCGGCAGCCTCGAGACGCGATACTCGATCTCGAGGACCATGCCGGCGGTCTTTATCGAGGGATTGAAGGCGAGGCGCGCCTCCCCGCCGGCCTCGAGCGCCAGGTTCCCCGACGCGGTCGCGCCCTGGGGGAGGGGCTTGTCCCACGCGACCGCCTTCTTGGGGTCCAGCTCCTGCTTCGTCGTGGAGGTACGCTCCACGATCTTCGTGTCGAGGGCGAGCTTGACCGAGTCGCCCTCGAATCCCAGCCTGAAGGCGGCGCCCGTCTTGAGGGATTCGATCACGAGGGACCGCGTGTCCGTCTTGATCGAAACAACCTGCGCGCGGAGGAGATCGCCTCCCTTGCGCGTCAGCGCGTCGGCGAATTCCTGGAGCGTGCCGCCGGAGAATCGCAGGTCGACGCGCTTCTCCCCGACCGTGAACCCATAGGTCCCTGCCGGGACTTTGTAGTCCTTCGGGAGCTCGGCGGAGAGGAAGCGGTCCGCCGCCGCGGCTTTTTTTACGAGGACCGACCGCGTTTGCTCGAGGGCCTCGCGGGTCGCTGTCGCCGTCAGCGTGTCCTCGTCCGAGGACTTGGCGATCCGCTCGTTGAAGGGATTCTTGAATGAGTAGAGTCCCTGCGCGCCCGTGCGCAGGACCGTAAGTCTCTGGTTGAAGTCGACCCAGACGCTCCGTTGCGTCTCGAGGGACTTGATCTGCTCTGCGGCCTTGTCGCGCGGAATCCGCTCCGCCTTCATGAGGCCTTCGATGAGCTTCTGGGTACCGTACTTATCCGTCCCGGTCCCGGGAATGGAGATGTCGGACATCAGCGCCTCGAGGGTTGGCCGCCGTGGCGGCGCCTATCTTCGCGGCCGCTCCGCGCCGTCCCGCGAAATCCGAGCGGGACGGATCACGCCGACTCGTCGAAGAGCAGGCCTATGACTTCGCGGATGCGCTCATAGACGTGCTGCAGCTCAGAAGGCGGAATCTCCCTCACGATCTTATCGGTACCGTTATCGATGACCTTGACGACGACCTGGCCCAGCTTCTCGTTTAGGCTGAAGGATAGCCTCGTATTGAAGGTGTCGCTTACCTGCTGAAGATCGCGAACGGCCTTGGCGAGGTCGGCCGGGACCGTCGCGACTGTCGATCCGGCGCTCGCGGCGGATGCCTGGGTGTACCTCGAGCCTTCGGAGAGTACGTGAGGAGATGCTTGTATGGACGATACGTCGAGAGCCATATGAGCCTCCGACAATCTGTTCGAAAAAAAGCGGGGGAGGGGCGCGATCCCCCCCCGCCGGGTTATTTAGTCCGGCCGTCCGGCGCCCGCCCCTCGTGAGGAGCGGCAGGGCGCCCTGTTCGGCAGGACCCTGGGGAATTCGAGAGAAGACGTCCAGAAGTCTCTCGTTACCCCGTTCGGTGAACGGAAAAACGTCAGCCTAGAAGCGTCATCACGTTCTGCGAGCGAGTGTTGGCCTGGGCGAGCATCGCGCTGCCGGCGCGGTCGAGGATCTGGTTCTTTACGTAGTTGACCATCTCGCTCGCCATGTCGGTATCGCGGATCCGGCTCTCGGCCGCCTGCAGGTTCTCCGAGGCGACCGATACGCCCCTCGCCGCCATCTCGAAGCGGTTCTGGTAGGCGCCGAGGTCCGCGCGCTGCTTGGAAACGATCTTAAGGGCGGCATCAAGGGTCCCGATAGCCTTATTGGCGGTCTCGGGAGTCTCGATGCTGACCCTGTCCTCCGTCCCCTGGCCTCCTACGAGGCCGAGCGCGTTCGCCGTCATGGTGCCGATGAAGACGCGCTTGCTCTGGTCCATGTTGGCGCCGACCTGGAATTGCATCACGGAAGGGCCTTCCTTGGCGAAGCGGCCGGTCATGATGTTCATCCCGTTGAACTGGGCGTGGCTCGCGATCCGGTTGATCTCGTCGATGAGCTGCGACACCTCGACCTGGATCTGCATCCGGTCTTCCGGGGCGTAAACGCCGTTGGCGCTCTGCACCGAGAGCTCTCGCATGCGGTGGAGGATGTCCTGCGTCTCTTGCAGGTACCCCTCCGAGGTCTGAATGAAGGAGATGCCGTTCTCGATGTTCCTGGTGGCCTGATTGAGGCCGCGGATCTGGCTGCGGAGCTTCTCGGATACCGCGAGCCCGGACGCGTCGTCGCCCGCCCTGTTGATGCGCATGCCGGAGCTGAGCTTTTCGATGTCCTTCGCAATGTCGACGCCCGTGTTGCCGAGCGTACGATTCGCGTACATCGCGCTCATGTTGTGATTGATGACCATTTGACCCTCCTTGAGGTAGTCCGAGGCGGCCTTCCATAGCCGCCTAGGTTCCTTGCGCGCACGCCGACCGGGGAAGGGGGCTAATTCGCGCCGCCCCCGTCCGTTCGTCCCCGCGCGGCAAGGAGCGCGCCCCTTCTGTAGGGCGCCCTCTGTGCCTGTGCGCGCGGGAGAGTGTTTTTCAAAGACCGACGGGAAGGCGATCCCGTCCTGGAATCGCCTTCCCTATAATGATACTACGCTACTGGAGCAGCTGCAATACCGTCTGCGTCCTCTGGTTGGCCTGGGCGAGCATGGCCCCGCCGGCCTGGACGAGGATCCGGTTCTTCGTGTAGTCGACCATCTGGCTGGCCATATCCGTATCGCGGATGCGGCTTTCGGCGGCCTGCATGTTTTCGGAACCGACGTCGATCCCGCGGATGGCGTGCTCGAGCCTGTTCTGGTAGGCGCCGAGGTCGGCCCTCTGCTTATTGAGCCTCTTGAGGGCGGCATCGACGACGCCGATGGTCCTGTTGGCGCCGTCGGCGTCCTCAAGACTGACGATCCCGTCGTTGCCGATATTCCTGACTCCGAGGGCCCGGGCGGTCATGGTGCCGATGTAGACCCGCTTGCGCTGGTCCATGTTGGCGCCGATCTGGAACCACATGGAGCCGGTCACCATGTTCTCGCCATTGTCGCGGGCGAACCTTCCGGTGAGGAGATTCATGCCGTTGAACTGGGCGTGGCTGGCGATGCGGTCGATCTCGTCTACCAGCTGGCTGACCTCGACCTGGATCTGCATCCGGTCCTCGGAGCTGTAGATGCCGTTGGCGGCCTGGACGGACAGCTCGCGGAGACGCTGGATTATGTCCTGGGACTCCTGGAGATAGCCTTCTGTGGTCTGGATGAAGGAAATGCCGTTGGCGGCGTTCTTGCTGGCCTGGTTCAGGCCGCGGATCTGGCTGCGCATCTTCTCGGATACCGCGAGGCCCGAGGCGTCGTCGCCGGCGCGGTTGATCGCCATTCCCGAGGAGAGTTTCTCCATGTTCTTGGCGGTGTTGTCGTTGGTCACGCGGAGCGACCTGTCGGCGAACATAGCGCTGAGGTTGTGGTTAATGATCATGTCTATCCTCCTTGGATATGTACGAGGGGCATCCTTGCCCCTACGCTCGACTCGCGCTCGCCTTCCCGGCCCCTACGGGGCGGATTCGGCGCGGACGCGGGAAAAGGCTATTGTACCCGTTCCCTATGCTCCTCCTTTCGTCGCGTCCGTCGGAATCTTCTAAAGCCGATCCCGCCGCGGCCGACAATCTAGAAAGGGATGCGTGTCGGCGGCCTTCTGCCCCCCGACCCGCGGTCCTTCCTTCCCTGTATCGACTCCTGCCCCCGAAAACTTTAGGACGATCTCGGCTCTTTCCGCGCCTTGCCCGCGCCGCCTGTCAGGCCGTACAATGGCTGGACAGTCAGGGGGGCCGAAATGAGATCGACCGAATTCGTACATGCCGCGTCGGATGGGCATCCCGTCTTCGTCCGACGCTGGTCGCCGGACGGATCGCCGAGGGCCATCCTCCTGATATTTCACGGCATGGCCGAGCATTCGGCCCGGTACGAGCGATTCGCCGACGTCATGACCCAGGCCGGCTGGGCGGTCTACGCCCCTGATCTGCGCGGGCACGGAAAGACGGCCGCCCTCGGGGAAATCGGCTGGATCGCGGAGCGGGACGGCCTTGGCAGGATCCGCGAGGATCTTCGCGGGATCGCCGACTTCGCGGTCCGGGAGCAAGGCGGCGTCCCTCTCTTCGTCTTCGGGCACTCAATGGGCTCCCTCGTCGCGGAGACGTACATCGCCTCGGATTCGTCAGGACTCTCGGGTTGCGTGCTCTCGGGCGTCATCGCGCCGCCCCCGCCCGCGCTCCTCGCGGTCGGACGCCTGATCGCGGCTGTCGGCATCCTCATCAAGGGCGGCCGCGCTAAGTCGCCCCTCCTCCACGGGATGTCATTCAGCGCGAATAACCGCTATTTTTCCCCCGTACGGACCCCCTGCGACTGGCTGTCGCGCGACGCCGCCGAGGTCGACAAGTACGTGGCTGACCCCCTCTGCGGCTTCGTGTGCAGCTTCGCCTTCTATCGAGACCTGTTCGCCGGCCTGTCCCTGTATCTCGCCCGCTCTCCCTTCGCCGGCGTGGGAAAGGACCTGCCCGTCTATGTCATCGCCGGGGCCGAGGACCCTATAGGCGGCGCCAAGGGCTTCGTGCCCCTCCTCGCCGAGAGGCTCAGGGCGGCCGGCGTAAGGAGCGTCGACACGAGGCTCTATCCGGGCGCTCGGCACGAGACCCTAAACGAGGTGAACCGCGACGAGGTCATGGAGGACGTCAAGGAGTGGCTTGAGTCGAGGCTTGCCTCCGCAGCCGCTCCCCCCCGCCCCGCCGCGCCTTGACCCTGCGCGCCGCTTCCGCTGTATAATGGATAGGCATCATAGCGCTACATACGAGGCTTCGCATTGCTCATTCGCTATCGTAGGGCAGAGGACGGGAAGCCGGTCGCCAAGGCTGTCGTATATACGGCCGGCGAGCACGGCATAGACCGCTCGGGCATCGATCCCGACGCCGTCCGCATAATCGAGCGCCTCAGGGAGAACGGCCACGAGGCGTACATCGTCGGCGGCGCCGTGCGGGATCTCCTCCTCGGCCGCGTGCCCAAGGACTTCGACATCGCTACCGACGCCCAGCCGTCGCGGATCAAGCGGATCTTCCGCTCCGCGAGGGTCATCGGGAGGCGCTTCAGGCTCGTCCACGTCTACGCGGGCCCCAAGATCTTCGAAGTGTCGACTTTCCGGTCCATAGCGAACGGGACCGTCGGCAACGAGTTCGGGACCGTCGATGAGGACGCCCATCGGCGCGACTTCACCCTGAACGCCCTCTACTTTGATCCGCACGACTCGACGCTGGTGGACTATGTCGGGGGCTTCAAGGACATCACGGCGAAGAGGATCGAGCCCGTCATCCCTTTGAAGACTATTTTCAAGGAAGATCCGGTCCGGATGATCCGCTGCGTCAAGTACGCGGCCGTGGCGGGCTTCCGCATCCCCCTCGGCGTGAGGCGCGCGCTGAAGCGCGATTCGTCCCTCCTGGGGCAGGCGAGTCCCTCGAGGCTCACCGAGGAATTCATCAAGATCCTCGGCTCGGGATGCTCGGCCCCCGTCATCGAGGGCCTTCAACGTTTCGACCTCTTGCGCCACCTCCTGCCCGAGGCCGCGCGCCTCGTCTCCGAGAGGCCGGCGCTCAAGGAGGCTTTCCTCGCGGAGCTATCCGAGCTCGACGCGCGCGCCCGGGATCCGGGGCAGGAGAGGGGCCTCGCCGTCCTTCTCGCCCACTACCTCAAACCCTTCCTCGAGTCGAGCGTCGAGCGCTTCGCCGACACGCCCGAGTCCTACCGCGAGGCCCTCAGGATATCGCGGCTCTTCCTCGCCCCCTTGAATCCGCCGCGCGTCGAATTAGAGGCCGCGGTCCTCGTCGTATTCAAAAAGCGCGGCGTCTCGCCGCTCCAGAGGCCCCGCAGGGAAGGCCAGGATCGCTCGCGAGCGCGCGAGCGCGCGGGCGCGAAGGCGCAGGGCCAGAAGGCCCCGCCGCAGGCGCGCTCCGGCGCGGAGGGGCCAGGGGAAGGACCCGAGGAACGGCCCGAGCGCGCGCAGACCGACGACGCGGCGAAGAAGCGGAGGAAGCGCCGCCGTCGCCGCGGCGGCCGAGGCTCGGGATCCGGTCCCGCGCCCGAGGCCGGCGATGGGGCCGCAGACTGATCCCGCGCGCCCGACGGCCTCGATCCGACGCGCTCGGCGTCGATGCGGCATGCCTTGACAAGTCTTCTTCTTCTTTTCCAGAATGATCACGTGAAGACCGACAGGCTCGAGTCCTTCTCGATCGAGGAGCTGCATTCGCTCGCCGACAAGATGGGGCTCGACCTTCCTCCCGACCTCGATCGTCTCTTCGTCGTCGAAGAGATACTCGAGGTGCTCGCGGAGGACTCCGAGGACAGGCGCTCCTCGCGGGGCGACGCGGTCCACGTCGACGAGAAGAAATTCTGCGGCTCCGAGCTCGACGACATCGAGCCCGCCGACGAGTCCGAGCGGGCCGTCGAGGACCGCTACAACGAGACGATGATACGGGCGATGGTCCGGGATCCATCCTGGGCCTTCGCGTACTGGGACGTCTCGGACGCCGACCTCGGAGCGCTTCGCGGAGAGGAGAGCTCGGCGGGCCTTTTCCTCCGCGTCGCCGAGATAGCCCAGGCCTGCGAGCCCGCGGCGGCTGGCGACGCGCACAAGGACTACTTCGACATACCCGTCGCGGACGATGACCGCCGATGGTACATCAATCTCCCGCGCTCGGGCGTCCGCTTCCGCATCGACCTTTGCGCGCGGCACGCGGGGCAGGCGGGAAAGATCCGGGTGCTCGCCAGGTCGAACGAAGTCGTCTCGCCGCGGCAATCCCTCTCCGCGCCGGCCTCCGGGCTCGACGATGACAGGCTCGCGTTGCTCGCCCTGTCGGGCATCGACGAGCTGCATATAGAGGGCCTCGAGGAGGACAATCCTCTTCGACTGACGCCGGCCGTCGGAGGCGCCGCGCCCGCGGCGGGGGCCGAGCCCCCGGAAGGGGCGGCGTCGATTGATTCCGCCGCGAGGTGATGGGATGGATACGGGCTATCTCGCGCTGGTCCTCAACGCACATATGCCCTTCGTCCGCCGCCCGGAATACCCTCGCTACCTCGAGGAGCGATGGCTCTTCGAGGCTTTGTCCGAGACCTACCTCCCCCTGCTCGCCTTGTTCCGCGGGCTGGAGGCAGAGTCGATCCCGTTCCGCCTGACGCTCACGGTTTCCCCGACTCTCTCGGCGATGCTCGGCGACAGATCGCTCGGCGAGCGCTACCTTCGCTACCTCGACGACCAGCTCGCCCTGGCCGAGGCGGAGGAGTCCCGGACGAAGGGCGACCCCTCATTCGCCCCGCTCGCGCGGATGTACGCGGACCTGTACAGGAGGGACAAGGAGGATTACGAGGGGCTGTACTCCTGCGACGTCCTCGGCGCGCTCGACTATTATTATAAGAAAGGGCGAGTCGAGATCATCACGACCAGCGCGACCCACGCGTTCCTTCCCGTCTTCCGCGACATGCCCGAGGCGATCGCCGCCCAGGTCGAGACGGCGATCGTTTCCCACAGGAAAGCCTTCGGGAAGCACCCTTCGGGCTTCTGGCTGCCGCAGCTCGGCTGGTATCCCGGCCTCGGCGACATGCTGAAATCGTACAACCTGCAATACACCGTCGTCACGACGAGGGGAGCGCTGCTCGGCGACCCGACGCCGCGCTTCGGGTCCTTCGCGCCCGTAGAGAGCCCGAGCGGCCTCTCGGTCTTCATCCGCGACGCCGGGGCGACGCGCGCGGTCTGGTCCGAGTCCGACGGCTACCCGGCGGATCCGGACTACCGCGACTTCTATCGCGACATCGGGTTCGACCTGCCCGCCGAATACCTGGCTCCCCTCGTCGGAGAGACGCAGCTCCGGATATTCACCGGCTTCAAGTACTGGGCGGTGACGGGGCGCACGGACGAGAAGCGACCCTACGATCCCGTCGCGGCGGCCGTGAAGGCGTCCCGGCACGCGGCGCACTTCCTTTCCGAGCGCCGGGCCGCCGCGGCCGCCGCGGCCCCTCATATGGACAGGCCGCCCATCATGGTCTGCCCCTTCGACGCCGAGCTCTTCGGCCATTGGTGGTTCGAGGGCACCCTCTTCCTCGAGGCGCTCTTCCGCGAGGCCGCCGCGAGCGACCAGCTCAAGCTCGTCTCGCTCGGCGACTACCTCAGGCTCCATCCATCGAGCGAGGAGTCGGAGCCCGAGTTCTCCTCCTGGGGCGACGGCGGCTACGCGGAGGTTTGGCTCGACGGGTCGAACGACTGGATCTACCGCCACTCCTGCAAGGCCGTCGAGCGCATGTCCGAGCTGGCGGAGCGCTTCCCGGACGAGTCCGGGCTGCGCGAGCGGATCCTGAACCAGGCCGCGCGCGAGGCCCTCCTGGCCATGTGCTCCGACTGGGCCCTCCTCATGCGCGCTGGCCGCTCCTCGGCCTTCGCTCGAAGGCAGGTCGAGGACGCGATCGGAAACTTCGGCCGCATCTACGACATGCTCTGCTCGAACACGGTCGGGACCGAGTGGCTGACCCGGCTCGAGAAGCGCAACAACCTCTTCCCCTCGATCAACTACCGCATCTTCCGGAGGAAGCGCTAGCTCTCCCGGCGCTCGCATCGATGAGTCGGGACGATCGCAGGCCCGCCAAGACGAACGCCCTCCGCATCGCAGAGGCGCTCGGGATCGCGCATCGCGTCATCACCTACGACGTCGACGAGTCCGACCTTTCCGCCGCCGCGGCGGCCGCGAAGATAGGGCTGCCGGCCGAGCGCGTGTTCAAGACTCTCGCCCTGCGCGGCGAGAGGGCCGGACTGTTCCTCTGCTGCGTCCCGGGAGACGCAGAGGTAGACCTGCGGAAGGCCGCGAGGGCCTCGGGCGACAAGGCGGTCGAGATGCTCCCGTTGCGGGAGCTCCAGGACGCGACGGGCTACGTCCGGGGCGGATGCTCGCCGATCGGGACGAAGAAGCCGCTGCCGGTCTACGTCGACGAGACCGCCCAGCTCTTCGACGAGATCTCGGTCAGCGCGGGCGCCCGCGGCCTTCAGATGGTCGTCGCGCCATCCGAGCTCATTCGCGCGCTCGAGGGGCGGGCCTCCTTCGTCGACCTGACCTAGGCGCTCGGGCCGGCGCCCGGCAGGACTTGATTCTCCCGCGCGAGATGTGGCATAGTTCGTCATGGAGACTCGCGACATATACGAGAATCTCTCGCCGCTCGACCATCGATACTGGAAAGCCAACAAGGAAATTTTCGACTCGCTCTCATCCGTCCTATCGGAGAAGGCGCAGGTGCGCTGGTGCGCGCGCGTCGAGGCAGCGCTGCTCGTCACGCACCTCGAGATGCGCGGCCGCGCCGAGCCCTCCCTCGTCTCCGCGATAGAAGCCGCCGCCGAGCGAATCGATCCCGCGGAGGTGTACGAGGAGGAGGAGCGGACCCATCACAACATCCGCGCCCTCGTCAACGTACTCCAGAGGAAGGTTCCCGCCGATGTCGCGAGCCTCGTGCACCTCGGCGCGACCAGCGTGGACGTCCTCGACACCGCCAAGGCCCTCGCGCTGCGCGAGGCCGCCGTGTCCGTCGTCCTGCCCCTCCTCGCGCGCGTCGAGCTCGAGCTCTGCCGCCTCGCGGTCGACGAGGCCGAGACGCCCCAGGTGGGCCGGACGCACGGCCAGCACGCGGTGCCGCTCACCTTCGGATTCGCGATGGCCGAGTACGCGAGCCGGCTCGGAAAGTGCGTCCTTCGCGCGCGCGAGCTGGCGGCCGACCTCCGAGGCAAGCTGGCGGGCGCGGTAGGATCGTACAACGCGCTTTCGATGAGCTACCGCGATCCGGAGGATGTCGAGCGCCGCTTCCTTTCGCGCCTCGGCCTCGAGCCGAGCGAGCACTCGACGCAGCTGGTCGAGCCCGAGCACGTGCTGCGCCTCCTCCTCGAGCTCAATGCCGCCTTCGGCGTGCTGGCGAATCTCGCCGACGACCTGCGCAACCTCCAGAGGACCGAGATCGGCGAGGTGCGAGAGTCCTTCTCGGAAGGGCAAGTCGGCTCCTCCACCATGCCCCAGAAGCGCAATCCCTGGAACAGCGAGCACGTGAAGAGCCTGTGGAAGGCCTTCTCGCCGCGCGTCATGACCTTCTATATGGACCAGATCTCGGAGCACCAGCGGGATCTCACCAATTCCGCGAGCGAGCGCTTCGTCGCCGAGTACCTCGCGGGGCTCTCGGCGGCCGCGAACCGAATGCTCGGCGTGCTACGCGGCCTTCGCGTGGACCGGGAGCGGATGGCGGCCAACCTGCGCATGACCGGCGGCGCCGTGCTCGCCGAGCCGGCCTACATCCTCCTCGCGGAGTCGGGCGAGAAGGACGCGCACGAGAAGCTGCGCCTCGCGACGCTGGCGTGCGAGAAGGAGGGCCTGTCCCTCGCCGAGGCGCTGGGCCGCTCCGGCGCGTTGCCCGCCCTCGTCGAGAGGCTCTCCTCGCTCGGAGTAGAGGGAGCCGCCGACTTCTTCGATCGGCCCGAGCTCTACCGGGGGAGGGCCGCGCAGAAGGCGCGATCCATCGGAGAGAAGTACCGCGCCCTCATGGGCGCCGTGATAGGCGGAGTCGGCGACTCCGCGGGGGCAACGGTCTCCTCGGAGAGCGTCGCCCCGAGCTGAGGAAACAGGTCCGACCGGCCGAAGCCGGCTCGGGCCGGCCGGCCGGCGGGTTGAGCGGCCCCAGCCGGGGCCGGATACGCGGCGGGCCGCCCGAGGATGGCCCGCGCGGCGCCGACCGCGCCAGGAGCCCTCAATGATCGAAGAGACCTATTCCTACGACGACGTGCTGCTCGAGCCCGGCTACTCGGAGATCCTTCCGAGGGAGACCGACGTCTCGACCGTGATCGCGGGCGATATTTCGCTCAACGTGCCGGTGATCTCGGCGTGCATGGACACCGTCACCGAGGAGAGGATGGCGGTCGCGCTCGCCCTGCAGGGCGGAGCGGGCGTCATCCACCGGAACCTCCGACCGGACGAGCAGGCCGAGCAGGTAGCCGCGGTCAAGCGGTACCTGAACTGGATCATCGAGAACCCCGTGACGGTGGAGGCCGACCGCACGCTGCGGGAGGTCCGCGCCATCATGGAGGGGCAGCGCGTGACGGGGCTGCCGGTCGTCGAGCCCTCCGGAAGGCTCGTGGGCATCATCACGGCGCGGGACCTGCGCTTCCGACGCGACGACGGCGCCCTCGTCAGCGACGCGATGACCTCCCGCGTAGTCGTGGAGAAACCCGACGCGACGCCCGCGAGCGCCCGCGCCAAGTTCGACGAGCACCGCATCGAGAAGCTGCCCGTCGTGGACGGCGAGGGCAAGCTCGCCGGGCTCATCACGGTCAAGGACATGGAGAAGCACGAGAGGTATCCGCACGCCGCGACCGACAAGTCCGGCCGCCTCATCGTCGGCGCCGCGGTCTCGCCGCAGGACTACGAGATCAGGATGCCGCTCCTCAGGTCGGCGAAGGTCGACTTCATCGTGCTCGACACGGCGCACGGCGACTCGCGGAACGTCATCGAGGCCGTGCGCGGGATCAAGAAATCCTTCCCGGGCATCCCCGTCATCGGCGGAAACGTCGCCACGGCCCAGGGGACGCGGAGGCTCGTGGAGGCCGGGTCGGACGCGGTCAAGGTCGGCGTCGGCCCCGGCTCCATCTGCACGACGCGCATCGTAGCGGGCGTCGGCGTGCCCCAGTTCTCGGCGGTCCTCTCCTGCGCCGAGGAGGCGGCGAAGGCAGGCGTCCCCGTCATCGCGGACGGCGGCATCAAGTATTCGGGCGACATCGTCAAGGCGATCGCCGCGGGCGCGGCGGCGGTCATGATCGGCAACCTCTTCGCGGGACTCAAGGAGTCCCCCGGCCGCGAGGTGCTCTACGAGGGAAGGATCTACAAGGAGTACCGCGGCATGGGCTCGATGGGCGCCCTCAAGGACGGCGCCGGGGATCGTTACGGCATGTCGAAGGACGAGTCGCCCGTCCCCGAGGGCATCGAGGGCCGCGTGCCTTACAAGGGCGAGCTCAAGCCTTACCTTCACCAGCTCGTGGCCGGCCTGCGCAAGGGCATGGGGTATTGCGGATGCCGAGACCTCGCGGAGCTTCGGCGCTACCGGCGCTTCGTGAAGATCACTCAGGCGGGCCTGCGGGAGAGTCACGCCCACGACGTGACCATCACCCAGGAAGCGCCGAACTACAGTAGGCCTTGAGCTCGCGCTCCGGTATAATCGCCCGTCGGTAGGGGGGACAAGATGAACATAGTCGTCATTGGCGCCCAGTGGGGCGACGAAGGCAAGGGAAGGATAGTCGACTACCTGGCGTCCGACGCGCGGCTTATCGTGCGCTTCTCGGGCGGAGCTAACGCGGGCCACACCATCGTCCTCGGCGGCGAGCGCTATGCCCTCCACCTCGTGCCTTCGGGCATCCTCTATCCCGACAAGACGGTCATACTCGGATCGGGCATGGTCATCGATCCCGAGGCCCTCTTCTCGGAGCTCTCGGGGCTCGAGGAAAAAGGCGTCGACTGGCGGGGGAGGGTCCTCGTCTCGGATCGGGCGCACATCGTGCTCCCGAGCTACAGACGCATCGACAAGGAGATGGACGCGGCCCGCAGGCGCCCGATCGGCACCACCGGCCGGGGCATCGGCGTCAGCTATTCGATGAAGTCATCGAGGGACGGCGTGCGCGTCGCCGACCTCTCCGATCCCGACCGCCTCGAGAACCTCGGCGACGAGGACCGCGAGTGGCTGAAGCCCTGGGCCGAGCGCCTGGCGCCGATGGCGGTCGACCTCGTGTCCTACCTCAGGGCGCATCGCAATGCGTATACGCTCTTCGAGGGCGCCCAGGGCGCCCTCCTCGACATCGACACGGGCACCTACCCCTACGTCTCGAGCGGCATGTCCTGCGCCGCGGGCGCGGGCGCGCAGGGAGGCATCGGCCCCAGGGCCATCGACCGCATCCTCGGCGTCTTCAAGGCCTACACGACGCGCGTCGGCAACGGCCCCTTCCCTTCCGAGATCGACGCGGGCGCGCAGGGCGCCCTCGAGAGCTACATCCGCGAGACGGGCAAGGAGTACGGAACGACCACGGGCCGGCCCCGCCGCTGCGGCTACCTCGACCTCGTGGCGCTCCGCTACGCGGTCACGGCCAACTCGATGGACAGGCTCGTGCTGACCAAGCTCGATATCTACGACGAGCTCCCGGACTTCGAGGCCTGCGTCGCCTATCGCGTCCGCGGGAAGATCATCGAGGACTTCCCCGCCTCGATCCGCGACCTCGAGGAGGCCGAGCCCGTCCTTCGCAAGTTCCGCGGGTGGAAGAGCCCCACCGGCTCGGTCCGATCCTTCGAGGAGCTGCCGCGCGAGGCGAGGGACTACGTCGCCTTCATCGAGGAGTACACAGAGACCAAGGTCTCGATGGTCTCCGTCGGCCCGGATCGAAGCGCCATGATCGTCAGGGAGAGTCCGTGGACAAGATCCTGATCCTCGACTTCGGGAGCCAGTACACCCAGCTCATCGGGCGCAGGATCCGCGAGCTCGGCGTCTACGCGCAGATCGCGCCGGGCGACGCCGCCCTGGGCGAGCGCGAGCTCGACGGAGCCAAGGGGATCGTGCTGTCGGGCTCGCCGCGGAGCGCCTACGAGGCCGACGCCCCGAGGCCGCACGCATCGGCCTACGAGGCCGGCCTGCCGATGCTCGGCATCTGCTACGGCATCCAACGCGTGACCGTCGACTCGGGCGGCGAGGTGGCCAGGCTCGGCGAGCGCGAGTACGGCCGCAAGGAAGTGCGCGTCCAGGGGGAGGACCCTATCCTCGAGGGCATGCCGCGATCGTTCTCGAGCTGGATGAGCCACGGCGACTCGATCGCGCGGCCCGCCCCGGGCTTCGAGGTGATCGCCTCGTCGGATGGCGGGATACCGGCGGCGCTCCGCGACAGGTCAAGGCGGATCTGGGGCTTCCAGTTCCATCCCGAGGTCAGCCACTGCGAGGGCGGCATGCGCCTCCTCGAGAACTTCGCGGTCGGCATCTGCGGCTCCGCGCGGGAGTGGAGCATGGAGGCTTACCTCGACGAAGTGGCCGGCCGGATGCGCGAGAAGGTCGGCTCGGGGGACGCCCTCCTCCTCATCTCGGGCGGCGTCGACTCGACGGTCGCGGGCGCGCTGCTCCTGAAGGTCCTGCCTCGCGACAAAGTGCACCTCCTCTACATCGACACGGGACTCATGCGCCAAGCGGAGAGCGACGAGGTCATGCGCAACCTTCGCGCGCTCGGCGCGACGCACCTCCACAAGGTCGACGCGGAGGTCGAGTTCCTCTCGGCCCTCGCCGGCGTCGAGGAGCCCGAAGCCAAGCGGAAAATCATCGGCGATCTCTTCATCAAGATCCAGCAGCGGGAAGTCGAGCGGCTCGGCATCCCGGACGCCTTCCTCGCGCAGGGCACCCTCTACACGGATCTCATCGAGTCGGGCAAGGGAGTTGGCGCCAAGGCGCAGGTGATCAAGAGCCACCACAACGTGCGCAGTCCCCTCGTCGAGGCCAAGCGCGCCGCGGGCCGCGTCATCGAGCCACTGGACCGGCTGTACAAGGACGAGGTGCGCGCCCTCGGCCGCATATTGGGCGTGTCCGAGGACGTCGTACGGCGGCATCCTTTCCCGGGACCCGGGCTCGGCGTGCGCATCCTCGGCGAGGTGACCAGGGAGCGCTGCGATCTGTTGCGCGCCGCGGACGCGATCTACATCGCCGAGCTCAAGGCGCGAGGCCTCTACGACCGCATCTGGCAGGCTTTCTCCGTCCTCCTGCCGATACGGTCCGTGGGCGTCGCGGGCGACGAGCGCAAGTACGGCTCCGTCCTCGCGCTCCGCGCCGTCGTCTCGGAGGACGGCATGACGGCCGACGTCTTCCCCTTCGAGATGAAGGACATTCTCGAGATATCGAGCGCGATCACGAACCGCGTTCCCGGCATCGGCCGCGTCGTGTATGATATCTCGTCAAAACCGCCGGCTACCATTGAATGGGAGTGAGGCACGCCATGGCCAAAGCAAAGGTATTCTTCACGGACATGAGGACTTCTCCCGGTTCGAGCCTCCTCGACAAGATGGAGCGGATGCTCAAGGCCGCAGGGCTGCTCGAGATCGACTACAAAGGCAAGTTCGTCGCGCTGAAGCTCCACTTCGGCGAGCCTGGCAACCTGTCCTACCTCAGGCCGAATTTCGCGGCGCGCGTCGCCTCGCTCATCAAGGCGGCCGGCGGCCTGCCCTTCCTCACCGACTCGAACACGCTCTACTCGGGGCGGAGGTCGGATGCCGTTAACCATCTGCGCAGCGCCTCCGAGAACGGCTTCAATCCGCTGTCGACGGGCTGCGACGTGGTCATCGCCGACGGCCTCCGAGGCAACGACGCCCGCGAGATCGAGATCGGCATGAAGAACGTCAAGCGGGCGAAGATCGGCGCGGCCATCGCCGAGGCGGACATCGTCGTCTCGCTCAGCCACTTCAAGGGGCACGAGCTGACGGGCTTCGGCGGCGCGCTCAAAAATCTCGGCATGGGCTCAGGATCGGTCGCGGGCAAGCGGGAGATGCACGCGGACTCCAAGCCAGTCATCATGCGCGAGAACTGCGTCGGATGCGGCGCCTGCGTCGCGGATTGCGCGCAATCGGCGATCTCGCTGGACTCCGAGGGCAAGGCGGTCATCAACTACTCGAAGTGCGTCGGCTGCGGCCAATGCATCGTCTCCTGCGTCCACGGCGCGGCTGTCGCGGGCTCGAACTCGGTCAGTTGCCAGGAGAAGATCGCCGAGTACGCCTACGCGGTCTTGAAGGGCAAGCCGCATTTCCACGTCTCGTTCGTCATGGATGTCTCGCCCAACTGCGACTGCTGGGGGCACAACGACGCCCCCATCGTTCCGAACATCGGCATCCTCGCGTCGGGCGACCCGGTGGCGCTCGATCGGGCCTGCTTCGACCTCGTTAATAAAGCGCCCGCGCTGCCGGCGAGCGCCGCCTCGGGCCACTCAGCCGGAGGCGGCGGGAGGAATGGGGACGTCTTCCAGGCGGCCCATCCCGGTATGGACGGGCTCCTCGGCCTGGACTACGCCGAATCGATCGGACTGGGAACGCAGGACTACGAGCTGAAGAAGGTCGATTGACGGCCCGCCGGCGGGACGACGCCTCGCGGCGCCCCGCTAATGCTCCACGATGATGCGGCCGGCCGCCTTGTCGAGGCGGAGCTTGCAGGCGTGGAGCGTCTCCTCGACGACGATGCTGACGCGGCAGATCTCGATGACGACGCCGGGGAAGATGTCGCCCCTGACCTCGACGACCGCGCCGTCGTCCGCGTCGAGCTGCGTCAATAGCTCGCTGATCTGCTGCCGTAGCTGGTCGCCGATCTTGGTCATCTCGGCGCGCGCCCGATCGGCCTCGGGCCCAGGGTGGGCGGCGGCGGCGGCCTCGACCTGGCGGCTCCGCGTGGACAGAAGGCGCATGCGCTCGTTCGCCTGGTCGAGCCGCTGCTGCACCGTGAAGTCGGTGCCCGCGTGGATGTTGGTCCTCTGGAAGGCCTGGTTGCCCAGCCTCCCGCAGCGGATGCCGTGCGTCGCGAAGGTCTCCCCGCCCATGATGACGCCCTTGTCGCCCATGTCGAGGGTGCCGAGGGTGTAGAGCCTCGTGTTGACCAGCGCGGACGATATGTGCACGTTGCCCCTGCAGGCGACCTTGCAGTTCTGGATATACTTGGTCTTCAGCTCGCCGCCCACGCGGATCTGGCCGCGGCGCCGCCCGATGATGCCCTGCGAGCAGACGAGATCCTTCTTCGCGTTGACGTCGAAGGCGTCCATGGTCGCCTTGCAGACGATGGAGCCGCCCGACCAGACCTTGAAGCCGTCGTGGACGGCGCCCTCGATCACGACGTCGCCCGGGAAGACGATGTGCCCCGTATGGAAGTCGACGCCGCCCTTGATGAGCATGACCTCGTCCACATCGAGCTTGCCCGCGCCGATGGCCAGACGGCCGTCGACGATCGCGATGAGCTGGTCGCCCCGGCGCTCGACGTTGCGGCCCGCCGACCAGGTCTCCGGCGACTCGCGAGGGTAGGGCGTCTCGCGGCCGCGCACGTCGGAGCCGGCCGTGCCCTGGCTCCTGGGGACGATTGTCGCGATCGTCTCGTCCTTGTGGACGATGAAGTACGCGGCGAGCTCGCGGAAATCGACCTGCATGATCTCGTCCGAAACGAGGGGCCCTTGGTGCCTGAAGCGAGGCTCGAGAGCAGCGTGCTCGGGTATCTCCGCGACCGGCGCCTTGCCCTTCGCCACGACGACGTCGCGCAGGAGGTGGCGGTCGAGGTTGCAGCGCATGACGGCCTCGTCAATGGCCTCATCGAGGACGCCGAAGGTCACGCCGAGGCGGAGGAGCAGCTCCCGGACGTAGCCGCGGTCGATCGGAAGGCCCTCGCCGCGGGGAGGGAAGAAGGTGGCCATGGCCGACATGCCGTCCGGCGAGATGGAGGCCTCGATGTTGCCGTCGATGCCGGCGCCGGCATGCCGCAGGTGGAGGGCGTCTCCGAAGTCGAGCTTCGCGCCCTCGCGGCGGACCTCTCCCGTCTCCTGGCCTTTTTCGGCGGGGAGCTCTCCTGAGTCCTCGCGCCTGTCCTTCTCGTCCATTTTCCTCCTCGGCCCCTACTTCGCTCTCTTTCGTTATCGGCCTTCCCGGCCCGGCTCTTGCGTTTTTTCTCCTTCCGTGTAAAAGTATTAGCACTTTGTATTTTTATGCATTCTTGGAGTTGATATGAAGGAACGCTTCGAGCGCCTCAAGAACGTCCGCAGCCTGATCAAGGCGCACAGGATCGATTCGCAGGAGACCCTGCTCCAGCTCCTGCAAGAGGCCGGATACAGCGTAACTCAGGCAACTCTTTCCCGAGACTTGAAATACCTGAAGGTGGGCAAGGTCTCCGACGGTCATTCGGGCTACTACTACACGGTGCCCTCAGACGAGGAGAGAAGAGAGTCTGAGCGGCACTATATACAGGACTTCCTCAGGGGATACGTGTCGGTCGACTGGAATCCCTGCGTCGCCGTGGTCAGGACCTTCTCGGGGCATTCCGACTCGGTGGCCCTCGCCATAGACAACATGGGACTGGACGAGGTGCTCGGCACCATCTCCGGACGCGACAACATGGTCTTCATCGCGCTGCGGGAAGGCTGCACCGGCGAGGACCTCATCGTTGCGATGAAGAAGAAGATCCCCGAGCTGGAGATAGACTGATCGCTCGGGCCTGAGCGGGAGCTAGACAGAAACCGGCCTGGGGATAAACCACGGAGTACGCGGAGATCGCGGAGAAGAAACGATATGGGGATTAGCCTTCGATAAATTCTCTCTTCCCTTCTTATCGCTCTGCGTTCTTCTGTATCCTCCGCGATCTCCGTGTTTCTCTTCATTCCATTGCTTCTTTCAGCTTTCCCGGAACTGCCGGTGCTCCTCAGCGACGTGCTCGATGAGGTCCGCGAGTTTCCACTCGAGGTTGGTCGGAGTGGTGGTCGCGAAGGCCGCGTCCCGGGCGGAGGGCAAGGCGGCCTTGAGGGCGCGCAGGGCGGCGAGTACTTCCTCCGACTCGAATCCGTGTAGTATGACTATCTTCTGGTCTTCCATGACGGAAGCTTAGGCCGAGTCGAAGGGGGCCGCAAGGCCGTCGGGCTCGGCCGATCCAAGAGACGCGGGAGGCTCAATGGGCATCGTCGGGCAATTCATCGACATCGTCCTGCACGTGGACAAGTACCTCGTTCCCATCCTGCAGCAATACGGCGGCGTCACCTACGTCTTTATGTTCCTACTTATCTTCTGCGAGACGGGCCTCGTCGTGACGCCCATACTCCCCGGCGACTCCGTGATCTTCGCCCTCGGCGCCCTCGCGGCCTCGGGCGGACTGGACGTCGGAATTCTCGCCGCGGCGCTCATGTCGGCGGCCGTCCTCGGCAACGTCGTCAACTACGCGATCGGCGCGAAGCTGGGGCCCGCGGTCTTCAAGTCGGACAAGTCGCGGTTCTTCAAGCGGGAGTACCTCGACCGGACCCACGCGTTCTACGAGAAGTACGGCGGCATGGCCATCATACTCGGCCGCTTCATGCCCATCATCCGAACCTTCGTCCCCTTTATCGCCGGCATCGGCAAGATGAGATACGGCCGCTTCTTCCTGTACAACTTCGTCGGCTCGGTGGCCTGGGTCTCCCTCTTCCTCTTCGGGGGATACTTCTTCGGCGGCATGAGCTTCGTGCAGGACAACTTCAGCGTCGTCGCCCTGGGCATCATCGTGATCTCATTCATCCCGCCCGTCGTGACCGCGATCAAGGTCCGGAGCGATTCGAAGAAGGCGAGGAATCGGAAGGACGGGGCCGGCGCCGACCTTGCCGGCCGCGATGACCGATAGTACTTTTTAAGAACCATGGATTACGACCGCTATACGCTGAAGGCTCAAGAGGCCATACAGGACGCGTCCGCCGAGGCCCGCAAGCGCGATCACTCGCAGGTAGACCTGGAGCACCTGCTCGTCGCCCTGCTCCAGCAGGAGGAGGGCGTCGTGCCGGCCCTGATCGACCGGGTCGGGGCCGACCGGGGCGCCATCGAGGCCGAGGCCGAGGCCTCGCTCGGCCGAAAGCCCAAGGTCTTCGGCGAGACCGCGCAGCTCTACCTCTCGCCCTACGCGTCGAAGGCCCTGGCCAAAGCCGAGGCCGAAGCCGCCGCGCTCAAGGACGAGTTCGTCGCCGCGGAGCACATCCTCCTCGGCATCGTGTCGGGCGAGGGCGAGATCGCCGAGCGACTCCGAAGCCGAGGCCTGACCAAGGAGGCGATACTCTCGGCGCTCAAGGCGGTGCGGGGCAACAGGCGCGTCACCGACCAGGAGGCCGAGGAGAAGTACCGCGTCCTCGAGCGCTACTGCCGCGACCTCACCGCGCTGGCCCGCGCGGAGAAGCTCGATCCCGTGATCGGCCGCGACGAGGAGATCCGCCGCGTCATGCAGGTCCTCTCGCGCCGAACCAAGAACAATCCGGTCCTCATAGGCGAGCCCGGCGTCGGCAAGACGGCCGTGGTCGAGGGCCTCGCGCGCCGCATCGTCGCAGGCGACGTGCCCGATTCCCTCAAGAACAAGAAGCTCCTCGCCCTCGACCTGGGCGCCCTCGTCGCGGGCTCCAAGTTCCGCGGCGAGTTCGAGGAACGGCTCAAGGCCGTCATCGAGGAGATCATCAAGTCCGAGGGCAAGGTGATCCTCTTCATCGACGAGCTGCACACGCTGGTCGGGGCGGGCGCGGCCGAGGGCTCCATGGACGCGTCCAACCTCCTGAAGCCCGCCCTCGCGCGCGGCGAGCTGCGTTGCATCGGCGCGACCACCCTCGACGAGTACCGCAAGCACATCGAGAAGGACGCCGCGCTCGAGCGGCGCTTCCAGCCCGTCTTCTGCGCCGAGCCCTCGGTCGAGGCCACGGTGGCGATCCTGCGCGGCCTGAAGGAGCGCTACGAGGTCCACCACGGCGTCCGCATCAAGGACGAGGCCCTCATCGCCGCCGCGACCCTTTCGGACCGCTACATCACCAGCCGCTTCCTGCCCGACAAGGCCATCGACCTCGTGGACGAGGCCGCGAGCCGCATCAAGATGGAGATCGAGAGCCAGCCCACCGAGCTCGACCAGACCGAGCGCCGCCTCCTCCAGCTCACGATCGAGCGTCAGGCTTTGCAGAAGGAGTCCGATCCCGCTTCGAAGGATCGCCTCGGCAAGCTCGAGAAGGAGATCGCCGAGCTGACCTCGAAGCGCGACGCGATGAAGCTGCGCTGGCAGGCCGAGAAGGAGAAGATCGAGAAGCTCCGCAAGCTCAAGGCGCAGATCGAGGAGCTCAAGCTGGAGGGCGAGCGTCGCGAGCGCGAGGGCGACCTCGCGAAGGCGGCCGAGATCAAGTACGGCAAGCTCCTCGAGGCGCAGAAGAAGCTCGATGCTATCAGCGAGCAGATGAAGAAGGAGGCCGGCGACGGGCGCCTGCTGCGCGAGGAGGTCTCCGAGGAGGACATCGCCCGCGTGGTCGCGACCTGGACGGGCATACCGGTCTCCAAGATGCTCTCCTCCGAGGCCCAGAAGTACGTCGACCTCGAGGCGCAGCTCGCGAGGCGCGTGGTGGGCCAGGACGCCGCGGTGAAGGCCGTGGCCGACGCTATCCGGCGCAATCGCGCGGGTCTTTCGGACCCGAACAGGCCGCTCGGCTCATTCCTCTTCGTCGGCCCGACGGGCGTCGGCAAGACCGAGCTCGCCAAGGCCCTGGCTGAGTTCCTCTTCAGCGACGAGAAGTCCCTCACGCGCATCGACATGAGCGAGTACATGGAGAAGCACACGGTCAGCCGCCTCATTGGCGCGCCCCCGGGCTACGTCGGCTACGAGGAGGGCGGTCAACTGACAGAGGCCGTGCGTCGCAGGCCCTACTCGGTCGTGCTCTTCGACGAGATCGAGAAGGCGCATCCCGACGTCTTCAACGTCCTGTTGCAGCTCCTCGACGACGGAAGGCTGACCGATGGGCAGGGACGCGTCGTCGACTTCAAGAATGCCATCGTCATCATGACATCGAACCTCGGCTCGGACCTCATCCTCGAGGCCAAGGACATGGCCCAGGTGCGCTCGGGCATCGAGGGCCTCCTTCGCGCGAGCTTCAAGCCCGAGTTCATCAACCGCATCGACGAGACCGTGGTGTTCGAGCGGTTGGGCAAGGACCGCATCCTCGCGATAGTCGATATTCAACTCGCGCAGCTCCAGCGACGCATGGAGGAGCGCAAGATCGGCCTCGAGGTCTCCAAGGAGGCCAAGGCGCTGCTGGCCGAGGCCGGCTACGACCCGCATTTCGGCGCGCGGCCCTTGAAGCGCGCGATCCAGTCCATGCTGCAGAACCCGCTCGCCTCCGCGGTCCTCGCCGGGAAGATCCGGGAGGGCCAGAGGATCAAGGTCGGGGTCAAGGGCGGGGTACTTGCGTTCGAGGCGGCCGGCGGGGTATAAGCTCCGCTAATATGGTCAAGGCATCGGGGGGAACGCCCCTTCGAGACGAAGAAAGCCGATCAGGCGGCCCGGGGAGAATTTCCCCGGGCCGCTTTTTTATAGTCCCGATGCGACGGCCGGAGCGCCGCCGCAATCTATACGCGCGTTTAGGAGGCGTTCATGACGACGACTAGGGAGATCATCCAGGTCGAGCAGAAAGTCCCCCTGCTCAAGGGCATCCCGCTGAGCCTTCAGCACCTCTTCGCCATGTTCGGCGCCTCGATCCTCGTGCCGATCCTCTTCAACAGCTGGGCGGGCAAGGTCGTCGTCGACCCGGCCCTCGTCCTCCTCATGAACGGCGTCGGCACGCTCATCTACCTCTTCATCTGCCGCGGCAAGGCCCCTGCCTTCCTGGGCTCGAGCTTCGCCTTCCTGGCGCCTACCGCGACCTGCATCGCCGTCGCGGTAAAGGCCGGCCTCGATCCCCAGCTCGGCTTCCAGCACGCCCTGGGCGGCTTCGTCTGCTCGGGCGCGGTCTTCGCGATCGTAGCCCTGATCATCCGCTTCGCCGGCCGAGAGTGGCTCAAGGTCATCCTCCCGCCCGCGGTCATGGGCCCGATCGTCGCCCTCATCGGCCTCGAGCTGGCGCCCGTCGCGGTAGGCCAGGCCTTCTATAAGGACGCGTCGATAGCGAGCGGCGTGATCGTCCCGAGCTATGTCCTCGTGGCCCTGGTGACCCTGGCCACGGTGCTGATAGGCTCCCTCGTGTTCCGCAAGTTCCTCGCGGCCATCCCCGTCCTCATCGGCGTGCTGGCGGGCTATGCCTGCGCGGTCATCGTCAACATCTGGGTGCCGGGGACCATCAACTTCGCCGCCGTCCAGGAGGCGAGGCTCATCACCCTTCCCCGATTCGTGCTTCCCGTCTTCGACTGGGCTTCCATACTCATCATCCTGCCGGCGGCCCTCGTGGTCATCTCCGAGCATATCGGCCACCTCTTCGTGACGAGCAACATCGTCGAGCGCGACCTCTTGAAGGACCCGGGCCTGCATCGCTCCCTCATGGGCGACGGCGTCTCCACCATGATCTCGGGCCTCACCGGCTCCTGCCCCACGACGACCTACGGCGAGAACATGGGCGTCATGGCCATCACCAAGGTCTACTCGGTCTGGGTCATAGGAGGAGCCGCGGTCATCTCCATCGTCATCGCCTTCTTCGGCCACGTGAGCGGGGCGATCCGCACCCTCCCGAACCCGGTCATCGGCGGCGTCTGCATCATGCTCTTCGGCGTCATCGCCGCCTCGGGCCTCCGGATGCTCGTCGAGGCCAAGGTCGACTACTCGAAGTCGCGCAACCTCATCCTGTCGGCGGTCACCTTCGTCGTCGGCATCTCGGGGATCTCCGTCAACATCGGCCAGACCCAGCTCAAGGGCATGGTACTCGCGACCCTGGTGGGCATGCTCCTCGCGCTCATCGTCTGGATCTTCGACAAGCTGGGCTGGAACGCCGAAGAGCCCGACAAGGCTTCCATGTAGGGGAGAGCGCCGCGTGGTCTTCACCGATAGCCACGCGCATCTTCCCATGGTCGCCGAGGAGCTGGGGGCGGCCGCGCTCGACGGCGTACTCGCCGAGTACGAGGCGGCCGCCGCCTCGGCCTCGCGCGAGGGCAGGGCGCCGCCTCTCCTCCTCGACGCGGGAACCGATCCCGGCGATCTCGGCGCACGCGTCGAGCTCATGGCGCCGGCCCGCAGATCGGCCTTCCTGCGCCTCTCCGCGGGCGTCTGGCCCTCCGCCGAGAACCTGGCCTCGCCGGTCGCGAGCCTGGCTGCCCTGGAATCGGCGGTCGACGCGGCGCGTCGCGGCGGTGTCGAGATCGCGGCGATCGGGGAGGGTGGCCTCGACTACCATCATATGGAAGGCTCTCGCGCGGCGCAGGTCGAGCTCTTCGAGGGGCAGCTCGAGCTCGCCTCACGCCTCGGGCTTCCGATGATCGTGCACTCGCGCGAGGCCTTCGCGGACACGCTCGCGATCGTCGCGGGCGCGGCGCGCGCGGGCTTGCGCGTCCTCATCCACTGCTTCGGCTATGGAAGCGCCGAGGCCCGCGCCTTCCTCGACTCGGGATGCTTCGTGTCCTTCGCGGGCAACCTGACGTACAAGGGCGCCGACGCGCTGCGCGAGGCCTGCGCGGCCGTTCCAGCGGACAGGCTCCTCCTCGAGACGGACGCTCCTTACATGAATCCCATGCCCCGGCGGGGCAGGCCCGGAAGCCCCCTGGACGTCTGCCGTACCTACGAGGCGGCCGCCGCGCTGCGCGGCGCGGGCGTCGAGGAGCTGGCGGAGACGGTGTCGCTCAACGCGCGAACGCTGTTTGGATGACTACGATCGCAGCGGGAAGGACAGCATGACGCGCGTGCCGACGCCGGGCGTGGATGCCAGGCGAACCGAGCCGCCATGCGCCTCGACGATGTTCTTGACGATCAACATGCCCAGGCCGGTCCCGCCCTGGCTCGATGCCGAGTAGAACGGCTCGAAGACGTGGGCGAGGACCTCGGGGCTCATGCCGTCGCCCGTATCGGAGGCCTCGAGGACGAGCATGCCGCCCTCCGCGCTGGACTGGAGCGAGAAGACCCCGCCGCGGGAGGACATGGCCTTGCGCGCGTTATCCGCGACGTTCGAAAGCGCGCGCAAGACCCTCTCGGTATCGAGGACGACGGGCTCGTCGTAACCCGCCTCGGTCTCTATGCGGATGCCGGCCGACTCGAATCGATCGCCGATCGAGGAGGCGAGCCTCGCGAAGAGCTCGCTCGGCCTGGAAACGGCCATGTCCAGGCGGATCTCGCCGCGCGAGTAGTCGAGGAACTCGCTCGCCAGGCGCTCGAGGCGGCCGACTTCGGCCAGGCACGCGACGATATGTCCCTCGAGGCGATCGGGCTCGCCCAGCCTCAGTTTCATGAGCTGGAGCTGCCCCTTCAAGGCGGAGAGCGGGTTGCGGATGTCGTGGAGGATGAGCGAGGAGAATCGGCCGAGCGTGGAGAGGCGCTCGGTGCGCAGGCGCTCGGCCTGGGCCTCCTTCAGCTGCGCGTAGGCGCGCTCGAGCTCGGTATTGCGCTTCCGCAGGTCCTCGACGAAAGCCTCGTTCGAGTTGCGGATCATGAACGAGATCCCGGTCATGACGGAGAGGGCGATTGAGGACCGCTCGGAGATGAGGCGCCTGAACTCGTCGCGGTAGAGGTACAGGAGGCGCGTCCTCTCCTTGGCCACGACGGTCGCGCTGCGGGGCAGTTCGTCGATGAGGGCCATCTCCCCGAAGAAGTGCCCGGCGCCGTGCACGGCGAGGAGGTCGGGCTTCGGGTCGTAGAAGTTCTTCCACACCTCAACGCGGCCTTCGATGACGATGTAGAAGCGATCGGCGACGGCGCCCTCGACGAAGATGACGTCGCCGGCGTCGCGCTCCTCTTCGGCGCAGGCGGCGGCGACCAGGCGGATCTCCTCGTCCGAAAGGCCCTTGAAAAGATAGGCTTTCCTGAGGAAGTGGAAGCAGTCCGGATCGGCCATCTTCGTCCTCTCTCGGCTAAAAAAAAGGCCCTCCCTGCGGAGGGCCTTTCAGAATCCGCGCGGCGATCACCAGGTGTCCGGCATGTCGTCCTGGTCGCGGCTGTCCTCCGCGAAGAGGTCGGTGATGGCCCGCAGGTCGTCGAAGTAGATGTAGTAGGAGCCGTAGGCCTCTTCGGGATCGCACTCGACGCGGAATCCCTTGACCTTCAGCCCCATGTGGCTCGAGTAGTGGTAGTTGCGCTGGACGATGCCCGTCCGCCCGTCGGGGTTTTGGGGCGGTATCGCGACGGTCATCTTCTTCCAGCCCTGGAAGTTGAGCTTGCCCATCTGGAGCTCGAACTCGTTGCCGAAGAAGTCCTGGAGCTGGAGGTAGAGGGTGTGGTTGTAGTTGCGGCCGATGACCCAGACCGAGACGATCTTGGTGATCCCCTCGATGGGAATCGGGCGCTTTGCGTTGATGAAAATCTCGTTGTAGCCGCGCTGGTAGAAGTCGGTCCTGACGCCGAACACGTACTTGTTGACGATCTTGGGATCCTGGCCGACGTAGCGGGGATCGGCCACGGGCTCGGCGGCGCTCGCCGCGGGCCTGCCCTCGAAGAGCCGCGCCGTGGCGATGCCGTCGTCGTTGGATATCTTGGCGTCCCAGAAGCCGGCGGCTTCGAACTGGTCGACGGAGACTTCCTTGAGCTTCTGCTGGGCGGTATCGACGCCGATCTTGTTCGGGTCGGGCGTCCCGACCTCGGCGGCGGGCGCGGCGGTCTGGGCGAACGCGATGCCGGAGGCGGCTACGAGGGCGAGCAAGGCTATGCAAGCTTTCTTCATGTCGGGCCTCCCTTATTTCTTCGCCGAGCCGAAGGCTTCCTGGTAGACCTTTGGGTCGCTCAGGGCGTCGCCGTCGAACAGGCTCTCGAAGGTATCGGTGAGGATCTTGATGTTATTGAAGTAGAACTTCACCGCCCTGTCCACCGGCTCCTGCCCTTCGGTGCCAGGGATCGCGACTACCTCGGTCGGCCGCGTCCAGATGCGGAACTTGACGAGGGTCAGGCCCTGGCGCTTCGGCAGGTACTTCTTCGCCTGCGGGACGTTATCGGGAATGTTGATCCTGAGGTTCTTCCACCCGATGAAGTTGAGGTTGCCCATCGGGATCGTGTAGACGACGCCGCGATAGTCGCGGACGAAGGCCTCGAGGTAGAAGTCGAAGTTACCCGACCAGACCCACATGTCGATCATCTTTACCCGGCCGGGGAGCGGCAGCTCGACCGTCTTCTCGCGCGTTCCCGGGACGATGTCGATCCAGTTGTATTCCTTGCGGTCGAAGAGCATCGCTACCGCCATGGAGCGGGCGTTCTGCGCGGCCTCTTGGTCGCCGCCCAGGATGGCGGTCGGACCGCCCTTGATATAGCCTATACGGGGGAAGTCGGTCGTCGAGAACTTGCTGCCGAGGACATACCAGTTCTGGGCTTCCGGCTTCGAGAAATCCTGGACGAGCTTCGATTCCAAGTTGACCGTATTCTCGTCAGCGAACAGCGTCCCGGTCCCTACGAAGGACGAGAGAGCCAGGAATATCATGACCGCCCGGTTTAGTCGCCGTTTCATCCTTGAAACTCCTTTGGCTATACCGCGGACCTAAGTCTACGGCTCACTAGGATTATATTTTCGGCATACTCCTTTGTCAAACTATATGCCGAAAAAGAATTGCCCCTGGGCCGGCCGTTCTCAGGCGAGCCCTTTGGCGCCCAACGCGCCGGGCGCTGGCGATCCCGCCGGATTTCGATCAACGCGCCTCCCCCGAGCCCGCGCGGCGCAGGAAGGCCGCCAGGGAGCGATCGCCGGCCTTCAGGGCGGAGGCGGCGCCGCCGATCTCGAGGCGGGCGGGCACCGCGGCCGCGCGGGACTCGGTCCCTGCGCCGCCCTTGCCGAGGGGGCGGAGCTCGCGGGCGAGGGCCTCGACGAGCCCGGCCTCGTTCGGCGTGATCCGGAAAGAAAGCGCCTTCAGCGGGACCGGATCCGGATAATCCGCTCCCAGCGCCAGGCCGGGGCGCGCCGCGGCCTTCACGGCAACGACTGTATCGGGCCCGAGCGCGACGAACAAGGCTCGTATGTCTGAACCGAGCATCTCCTTGACCGCTTCCTCGGGGCCGAGCGCCTTCGCCGAAGCGGCGGCCGGGACAGCGGCCTGTGGGGCCGGCGCAGCTGGGGCGGCGTCCGGTCGGCTTCCCGAAGGGGCGGCTGGGGGCTCTCCAGGGCCCGCCGCGGGAGGTGTATCGCCCGTCGAGGCAGGAATCTCGCGGACGAGGAGGTCGGCTCCGCCCGAGGCCTCGGAATACGCCTCGGCGAAGGCATTCAGCGCCGACCGGGGACGCGAGGGCCCCTCCGTGAACAAGATGCCGCAGGAAGGCGATCCGCCCTTCCTGCCGAGCTCGGCGATGTAGGCTCCGAGGGCCGACCCCGCTTGCCGGTAGGCCGGGACCGGATCGGTCGTCGCCGTCCACAGTCCCGAGGAGGGCTTTCCCCTCCATTCCGGTACGAGGAGGGGCGGGTTTCCTTTCCATACCCCGCCCCCCAGCAATGCCGAGGCGATCAGGGGGCTCGTTACGAGGGCGACCGGCCGCGAGGAGCCCGTCGCAGCCTCTCTCGCGGCGTCGAGCGCGAGGCCCGCGCCCTGCGTCAGCGAGATCCTGAGCCGCTTCGGGGATCCTCCGAGCGCTGCCCCGAAGGCGCCCTCGAAGGCCGCGGGTTTCTCGAGGGCGGCGGCGAGCGAGGGATACGCGGCGACGAAGGCCTCGTCCAAGGCGACGACGGCTCGGTAATCGCGGCTTCCAGAGCAGGAAGCGAGCGACAAAGCCGCCGCGAGCAGTGCCGCCGGCGTCTTCCAAAAAGCCACGCGAGCATCCTATCGGGCTGACGTGGCCGGGGCAACGGGTCCGCCCCTCGTCAACGGCCTTCGGAAGCCGCGGGCCTTGACTCGTTTTAGTGCGATTCATACTATTGTCCTGTCTTGAAATAACTGCAAAAGGAGTTAGCGATGACCAGTTATAAGGAACTCGGGCTCGTCAATACCGTCGAGCTCTTCAAGAAAGCGGTAAAGGGCGGCTACGCGATTCCCGCCTACAATTTCAACAATATGGAGCAACTCCAGGCCATCGTCCAGGCCTGCGTCGAGACCAAGAGCCCTGTCATCCTTCAGGTGTCCGCCGGCGCCAGGAAGTACGCCAATCAGACCATGCTCCAGTACATGGCCAAGGGCGCCGTCGAGTATGCCAAGGAGCTCGGCTACAATATCCCGATCGTCCTCCACCTCGATCATGGCGACAGCTTCGAGCTCTGCAAGAGCTGCATCGAGTCGGGCTTCTCCTCCGTTATGATCGATGGCTCGCACCTCCCCTACGACGAGAACGTCGCCTTGACCAAGAAGGTCGTCGACTTCGCCCACTCGCAGAAGGACTACGTCTCCGTCGAGGGCGAGCTCGGCGTGCTCGCCGGCGTCGAGGACGATGTCCACGCGGAGCACTCGAACTACACCCAGCCCGCGGAGGTTCAGGACTTCGTCAAGAAGACCGGCGTCGACTCCCTCGCGATCTCCATCGGCACCAGCCACGGCCGCACCAAGTTCAAGCCCGAGCAGTGCACCAGGACCGCCGACGGCGTCCTCGTGCCGCCTCCGCTCCGCTTCGACATCCTCGAGGAGATCGAGAAGAAGCTCCCCGGCTTCCCCATCGTCCTCCACGGTTCCTCTTCCGTGCCCATCGAGTACGTGAAGATCATCGAGCAGTTCGGCGGCAAGATGAAGGACTCCGTCGGCATCCCCGAGGAGCAGCTGCGCAAGGCCGCGAAGAGCGCCGTCTGCAAGATCAACATCGACTCCGACGGCCGCCTCGCGATGACCGCCATGATCCGCAAGGTCTTCTCCGAGAAGCCGGACGAGTTCGATCCCCGCAAGTACCTCGGCCCCGCCCGCGACGAGCTCAAGAAGCTCTACGCGCATAAGAATCAGGAAGTACTGGGTTCCGCCGGCAAGGCCTGATAGCGCGATCTCGCCCGTTGATGACGAGAGCCGCCCCGCGTCGGGGCGGCTCTCCTTTTTTCATAGCCGGATATCGGCAGACCCTTTTACAGGCCGTCGATCAGGCGATTACGCGTCGTGCGCGACGGGTCAGCCGATCAGCGGCTGAGGCGGGCGGCGCGACAGTTCAGGAGCTACCAGGAACCACGCCGCTGCGACAGCGCCCGCCGCGATCGCGAGCGCGAGCGGCCAAAGCTGCGCGAGGAAGAGCCATGGCCCGAGGGAGAGGGCGAGGATGCCCCCTGCGGACGCGGCAATAGCCCCGGCGAGGCCGGCGCCGTAGCCGTCGCGGAGCGCGAGGACGGCCTTGGGAGCGGCAAGGGCGATCGCGCACAAGATGAGAGGAAGGGCGAACAACGTGTAAGTGTCCGGCGCTCCCCATATCCTGGTCATTTCGACAAGGCCGGCGGGGGCGAGGGCGCCGGCGTAGAACGACGTCAGCCGACGCTGGAGGAATCCGTGGCCCTGATCGTCGCCCAGGCGGTAGAACGCGAGGAAAGAGGCCCCGGGGATGCAGGCAAAGGGCAGGATCCTGTCCGCCAGCTCGTGGAAGGAAAGGAAGAACGAGCCGTACGCGGCGGGGACGATAGAGCCGAGGATGCGGGCCGTTATCCAAGTCGGGACGAAAGCTATCATGCCGCGGACGAAGGCCCTGCGCGTCTCGACCGCTTCCTCCCTCGGATAGGTCCTGAGGTAGAGGAGCGTGAAGCCGAGGGGCAGGCCCAGTACAAGGAAGATGTACATCGCCGCAGGCTAGCACGGCCCTCCGAGGCGTATCAAGGCTTGGCGAGACTCATGAGATCGAGATGATCCTGAGCCCAGGAAGCTCGCTTCTTGGCGCCGTTGGCCTCGGACGCGAAGAGATCGGCCGCGTCGGCCGAGACGGGGAGGGCGGAGCCCGCGAGCTCGGTGAGACGCTCGAAATCCGCGTCCTCCGCCTCCTTCATCAGCCCGAGGAGGCCTATGACGTCCTTCGCGCCGCCAGGCGTCGGCGCTTCCGAACTCCGCGGATCCGAGTCCACGTCGATCTCGGCGTAGCTGGCGGGAGACGCGGCCAGGGCAGTGAGCGCCTTCGCCAGGTCCCGGCGCTGCTGCACCATGGATCCCGCCAGATTGGGCACCGGGCCCGGGGGCAGGTTCCTTGCGCCTTCGCGATAGGCGACGATCAGCGCCTCGTTCCTCGCCAGCAGTGCCCGAAGGGCTTCACCGAGCACAATTTTCGACATGTAAAGAGTTTATTTTATATATCCGCTATTTGTCAAATACAGAAGCTCGATAGCAGGCTGTTGAAATGCTTCAATTATTTCGACAGCCTGCTGGAGGCTCTTCGGGGGGAGGCTCGGCATATAATAGCTTTGGCCTCATCGAGAAAATGCGGGCTCCCCGATGCCTCATAAATAAAACACGACGAGCGGAAGGATATGCCTCAGAAGTAATTCACGACGAGGGAGGAGCCGAATGCTCGCTCCTGTGGAAGACTTTATAGGGCAGGCGGGGGTTTGTC
>Ga0153915_10000149_pt1 | contig 62418 bp, 54 predicted proteins | sample Opewatmetagenome_2_FD_107003 | JGI IMG/M metagenome (GOLD analysis project Ga0153915, IMG submission 107003) | Freshwater wetland microbial communities from Ohio, USA - Open water 3 Core 3 Depth 3 metaG | ecosystem: Environmental > Aquatic > Freshwater > Wetlands | place: USA: Ohio, Lake Erie...
GCCCATCCATCTTGGCCTCCATTACTTTTATCGGTCAGATTTCCGTGAGAATATTGATCATTCGTCTCTCCGATTCTGAGAGAAACGCTTCTCTACTGTTCCAACCAAAATGCGAGGTGACAAATCCGAAGGTGAAGAACCAGACTTCATAAACAGTGCGACAAAGCAATCCGTAGATGTCGGCCTCACCTACGCCGGTGTCATCAAAGCGGTCGCGATGGACATCTACCAGAGAATGATGGAAAAGGCCTGCCAGCTGATGGAGCAGGGGAAGTCGGACGAGCCGCAACAACTGGTCTTCTGCCCAGATGGGGATTTGACAGGCATGCCCATAGACACCCTGGTAGACGGGAATGGCAGATACATGCTCGAAAAGTTCGCGGTCAGCACGGTTCCCTCTGCAAAAGAACTCCTGAAGCCACGACGGGACTTGAGCCGATACGAGCACGATGCCTTTTTACTGATCGTCCGGGAATACGGAGGAGGGAATCCGGTCGATCCCAATGATGACAGGGGAAGACTATGCACGTTAGGCGGCGAACAGGCAGGGAGGAGGTTCGCCAATTTGGCGCTTCGAACAGACTATACAGGGCTCAAGACCAGAAACGTCTCGCTTTTCCTTGACGATGACGCCAATGATCTCGCGGTAGACATAAAGCAGTTCAATCGATCCCGCTTGGTGCAGCTGAGCGGGCACGGGTACGCGGATGGCGAAAATCCGTTGAGCTCAAAGATCCTTCTTGCACCGAACGATAGCGGGCAGGATTGTGCGATCGACATGAAGGCGGTGCTGAAACAGGGATTGACGACTCCATTGCTGGTTCTTTCGGCGTGCAGGAGCAATGTCGGCCGCAGGTTACCTAGCGGGGAGGTGGCGAGTTTGGCCAATGAGTGCCTTACCAGCGGCGTCGGTGGAGTCGTCGGGACGCTTTGGGACCTCACGGTTCATGCGCACAACCACATATTGGACGGGATGTACCAGAGGTTGAACAACGGGGAGACGGTAGCCGAGTCATTGAGGGGCGCAAAACTGGATTATATCGAGCAGGAAAAGGACCGGACTGACCCGTATTACTGGAGCTGCCTTCAGTATATCGGCAAGGACCAGAAACTGTTCGAGCCGGCCATCATCATGATGAACAGCGGAGATGGACGGCAAACCTTCGCCTCCAATGCTATTTTTTACTATACCGGTAGGCTGCAACGATTAACCCTGATTTCGGATTGGCTGCCAGACACGAATCGGCCCGATTGGGTGTGCAAACACGGCACCGAGTTCTGGCAATTCCCCAATGGTCAGGCTCAACGGTTCACGTTGGCAAACAATCATTCTCCTAATTCCCCGCGGTATCCGGATCTTGTTCTCAAAGCCAATACGGAAGTCTTGAGATACTCCACAGGAAGATTCCAGCGCTATACCCTTGCTGAAGATTGGAGACCCTTTCCGAAAAATCCGGAGCTTGTCCTGAAAGCAGGGACCGAAGTTTGCGAGTATCCCGATGAAAGAGACGGTTTCGAAAGCTTCACACTGGCCCGGGACTTCTCCCCCCATACGAATGAAACCGATCTTTGCATAAAGGCTGGAACAAAGATTCGTTTCTTCCCTGGCGGTGCGTTTCAAAGTTTCACCCCAGCAAACGACTATCAACCGAGTGCAGAGCGGCCCGACATGGTGGTCAAGGCCGGTACGGAACTGAGATACTTTGCAAAAGGGCAAATTGAATGCTTCACAATAGCTAAAGATTTCGTCTTCATAGGGAATCCAGAGTGGGTATTTAAGGCAGACACCGAAGTTAATTTCTTTCAAAACCGCAAAATACGTCGTTTCACTCCTGCCGTGAGTTACTCGATTGGCTATCCGGACGAGACAATCGAGGTGGATCTAGTAGCCATGCCGGGAACCGAAGTATGGGCTTATCCTGACGGACAAGTACAACGCGTCACCATAGCTCATGATGCCTCGATTTTTTCCAATATCCCAGGATGGATAGCAAAGGCAGGGACCGAGGTATGGATGTTTCCGGATGGCGTGGTTCAACGTTTCACTCCTGCCAACGATTGGGCTTATTACCCGGACCTGCCTGATTGTGTGCTTCGATCCGGCCACGAAGTATGGTTCTACCCAAATCGGCAATTACAAATATTCACGGCCGCAAAGGATTACAAACCCATGACAGACAGGGGCAATCTAGTCATTCAAGCAGGAACCGAGGTCTGGTTGTCTTCCGACGGTGCTTTTCGGCGTTACACTTGTGCCAACCAGTTTCCCCCTTTTTCTGACACAACTGGACCTGCATTCAAGGGCGGCACGGAGGTCAGAATCCATCCTGGCGGAGCAGTGCAGCTAATCACTCTGAAAAACCCTTTTCCTGCTGCCATGGTATGCACAGGATGGGCCCTTCAGGCAATGAAAACAGATGAAACCAATCCGGACGGTTCGTACACATCCGCTAGAATAATGGGCGGCTCCGTTGTAGAAACGTACGAGAACGGTTTTCTTGCCAAAGCGACCTTCGACGGGGACGTGGATCTCGCCGAGGGAATCCGGGTCAAGGCGAGGACGCCCGTCTCGTGGCATGAAAACGGGCACGTGGCAGAGGCGACTCTCGCGCATTCATGGAGTTCCCCGACGGGCGAGGAGTTCGGGGAGAATGACCGCATCGTCTGTTCGAGGAAGGATGGTGCATGGGAATACGCACGGATCAAGTAAGTTCACAGAACGCCTGCCCTCGTCAGTACTTCACCCTGATGGCGTCGATATAGACCGCTTCGGAACCCGGCACGGCCATGATTGCGGGTCGGGTGGAGCCCCGTAGTGCTAACAGCATATCGTATCTTCCCATTCGGTCCGACCAATGTAGGGAATGCATTTGAGAGTATATCATCGATATCGACCCGGGATTGATTGCATACTTCGGATCCAGAGACGGATGGTTCCATCCGTTCCGAAACAGGATTCCGACATCATGTTCCGGTTTCACTTGGGGCAGCATCGCCTCTTCCCAAACACCGATCTTGTCGAATTGCAGCGGAAAATAGTTCACAGCAACGCCGCTTTTCATCCCCGTAGCGGTCAGTTTGCCGGATTCTTCCTGTTCATCCTGGATCAAGGCAGCGGCAACTCGAATCATGACGTCTTTCACGCGATATGGAATCGAGAACTTGTCCCCCAGTATGGTTTCGATCATGCGCTTTTCCGGAGAGAACCAGATGATCTCCACGGGATCATTCCCCGAGTGGATCATCCGCTTAACGTTCGGGAATAGAGATGGATCCGGCGCTTTGTTCCCTTTCCATACCAAGATCGCCGCACCGGGCGGGGAGGAGAACCTCAAGTGGGGAACGAATTGGTAGATGAATAACAACGCGGCCGAAAAAAATAGAACGGCCGAGAAACATGCAAGGACTATTCTCCTGGTCTTCCTGTTTTTCCCCTGCCGGTTCGCCATTGCGGATTCACGAAGTGGAGGCAGATCCGAATCGGGAAGCCCTGCTTCCTCAATGGATTTTTCTGGCTCTACGGATTGGATGGGTTCGCCGATGATGATATTCGGCCTGCGCTCCAAAGGCGTAAAACAAGCTTGGACCGAGTCGAAGACATCTTCAAGCGATGTCCCACCAGTGAAATCGAGGATTCGAAGATTGGGACACCTTCCCAGAGCAGCCGTTTTCTCTTTTTCCCATTCTTCATGGGTGAGCTTATCGCATTCCGGAAAGTGATTTTCATGGACATAGACGAAAAATAATCGTGTAGAACAATCATCCAGACAGGATTCTTCAGCGAATTTCACAAATGCTTCCAACTTATCTGGAATACCCCCAATACCACCCACAATAATCCGGTTATTATTCATATCCAAATCAGGCTGAACCCGCCCTGTGAGGCATATATGCGCATCATCCTTGATGCCGATGACATGCCAATGCAGAGCGGAGAGGATCGCGAGATCCGCGGAATCACAATCCTGGTCGTCAATGATTTCATGAGCAGAAGCCAATATTTCCCAGGTTTTTACGCTTACGGGATGAACATGGAGAGTTCGCATCATTATCAAAGGGTCACGGTCAATGATGTTAAGCATCGACCTATATTGCGAGGCTTTGTTATTCAGGCTTCTATTGAAATTTTCCAGGTATATTTCGGTTGCCTGCGTCTCCTTGCGTTTCTCGAGGATACCGACTCCGATGAGCAGACCCTGGAATTGATTGATCACGGGGAAATAGACACTTGGTCCCGGCTTATTCCTCATAATCCTGGATTCCAACCCGAATCTTCGAGATATCGCTGACATCGATTCCAAATCCCATGAGATCTTCCGGGTGCAATGTACAAGTCGGATTTGAAGTGTTGATTGGGAAAAAGCAGGTTCTACCTTCTTTGCCTCTTAAGACGACATCAATGAATCCAATAGGCTCCCTATTGTCTCTCACGATAGTAAGCGACCAATCATTATCGCCCAGGATATCAATCTTGCTTGCGTTCTCGAATCCCATTGCCCCTAGAGAAAATGGAAGGGTTTTCCCCGAACCGAGTGCGGCATATTTTGCTTTGCCAGGAAAACCCTCCTCTCCTCGTGCCATCCTCCTCAATCTCCATTCCTCTCTTTTTTCCTCAAAGACCTCGTTCCACATGGATTCCAGGATGGCATTCCGCGCCGCGAAAGACCGCAGGAACCCCTCACGCAGGGAGGCAGCTTCCCCGCGCTGTGCTTCGTCCTTAGCCGCCAAGTTTTCTCTTCTCTGCCTGAAGTCACTATCCCCGATATCGTCGATCGTCATTCCGGTGTATCCAAGGTAGATCTTGAATGCCATGTATTCCCGATAATCGTCGTACGCTTCAGGAGGAATATTGGACTTCAATGCTTCACGCAGCGCTTCATCATCCATGCGACTCGTCCCTTTTCCAAGGCACCTTGACCGCATTAAGGGGCACCTCAACAAAACTGTCTTCCCTGGTAAACCGCCTGGCGTCGCTCGAATATGTATGCGGCACGACGGCATGGGAAACGCATTTGCCATTAGTGAACGTCATGTACAAATGGGCCCCGTGCATGGATAGCTTCTGCAGCAAGATCTTTAGGGCATTCCTTGCCACATCATCGGAGAAACCATCCTTTACCTCCATCGTTAGCGGTAAATCCTTGAGGACTTCGTCTCTTTGGGAGTTCTCGTCCTCGATTTTTCCATAGAATCCAATGGCAATTTCGCGAAGCCCCATATCCTCATTCTTCCGATTCTGACTGCTCATCTTGTTTTTTCTTCGCCAGCATTTCCAAACAGTCTCCAATATGCGTTTCGGTTCCTGGTATTTGTTAAAGACTTCAACCAAGGAAGTTCCGATCCTTCCTTGATTATATAAGAACTGTAAATCGACCAGGACATCAAGATAATAAAGCTTTAGCGCAAGCCATTTTTCGTTTTTACTCAGGCGTTCCGTTTCGACGGAGACAGATTTTTCCCTGATGTTATCCAGGAAATCTTGAAACATCGTTGTGATTGGGAGTCCTGTAGCGGGATTGATCCCGTGGAAGGCGTCCAACGTCTGCTCCCCCAGGTTCTTTATCTTTTGGAAAATCTTCAACATAGAATCGATACCGACGGATATTACTTCGGAATGAAAATTTTGACCCTCTTTTTCCTTGGTCATATCTGCAAAGAAATCAGGAATGGGCGGTAATCCCGGATTGTCGAGCATGAAAGAATACATGGCCTTGATTCCAGGACAGAAAGTGAAATACGAATTTTTTCCCGCGCAACTCCAGACGAAATCGCGCCAGAAGGCCAATACGAAGGGTCGTCGCAGTATTTCTAAGTCATTCTTGCATCCTTCCAAAAATCGGTTCCCTAAGGAAAAAAGGAATAGGGACCTGATGGCGTCAATGCGCGCATCATCCGCTGACTGGATAGATTGAAGGTAAGAAACCCATTGCGTGCGGATATTTACCTGTGTAGTATTGAATTTTCCCCTCCGGTCACTGTTTTCCAAATCGATATCGTCAATATACCGTCCATGATATAGCCCGGGAAAAACGAAAAGAACGACAAATAATGAGTAATTCCAAATTCGATGCATTTCGTTCAACTGATAGAATTCCACGTCCCTGATGTAGCCGAGCATTTCGTCACGGACTTTATTCACGACCTTATCAAATAATACCTTGTTTATTTTGATCCCCACTTCACCTGAACCGATGTGCTTAGGCGAGCTGGAGTCAGCACCCTCATGTGTCCCCTGTGCCGCATTCATCAGAATTTTTCCCAAACCATGGCGAATTCATCGAGGTTGGTGGTCCCGGAGGTGAACATCAGTCCGGCCCATGTAGCGGGTGTCTTGTCGAAACGGAAGACACCGATTCCGCCCGGCGGATCCGGAGTGAACTCGACCGTCCTCACTCCGGGATTGCCGCCGGTGGAAACGGTCCACCCGGGCGGGGGGAATCGGATGGTCTCAGAAAAAGCCGGATCAAGGAATGCGGCCGCAAACATCATGAAATGGATGAATCTGCGCATGATGCCTCCAGGTATTCCGGGACGCCCTTCTTGTTTGGACATTATATCACGAGCCAAACGAAAAAAGCGTCAATTTGGATCTCCTACACGGAAATAACTGGAGTCTTTTACTTTTGCTGCACATCCAACCATCTGGCGGATAACTCCGAAAGAAATCCCCTATCAACGACGACGGAATCCCAACTGGATCCCATGCAGGGAAGCCCGTCCTGGTCTTCCATCGCAAGGCCAAGTAATTCCCGGCAGATGGTCCCGATGGCGGTAGTCGTCTTCTCCCCAACGGTACCCCATTCCGAACCCAGATCGCCGATGTCTCCCCAACCGGTGGCGCGCATCATCTCCTGCAGGCATTTGACGAAGGGAACGTCGGCGGCGGAAGCCGTCGCGGGCAGCCATATGAGCTTGTCCGAGGCGATTTTACGGATCCTCGCTACGATGATGCCGTACTCCGCATCCCCGAATCCCAGCCGATCCCGCAGGCGTCCGGCCAGGAGTTCCCAATCGATCCGCGGGTGCACTACGGCGATTCCCGCCTCAATGTAGCGCCTGACGATGAAGTCCCTGACGGTATCATCCTTCATGGTGGCTCCGGCATGTTCCCTGGCCCATTCGAGAAGGGAGGATCGGAAGGCCGACGTACCCGCGTCGATGCGGACCCGCAGTGCCTTCAGGGCTTTGGGGTCGTTTTTTCCTACCCATTCCCAAAACCGCACGGGGTAGGATGTCTGAGCCTCTTTATCCATAGGCCTCCCGGTCCCCTTCAGCCACCGGGCACGGAAAACCGCCTCGGCGGACGGCAGGTCCCGGAACGTTTTCCCCACCTTGCAGCGCGTTTGCCGATATGCCTCAAGGAAGGTGTCGTTGAATTTCCTTTTTTCTCGGAAGAGGAAATCCTGAACTTCCGGCATGAGATCCGGTATCCGCGCCAGGTCCACAATCCCATTCCGGTCGACCAAGGCAAGCCCCATGGTTTGGGACAGGTCCGTGGTCAGCGGCATGATTTCTTCAGCCTCGTTCACGAAGAAGTAGTCTGACATGAGACTGCAGACGATAGCCTCGGCCCATTCGGAGGAGGATTCCCGCCGGTCAGCCAGACACCCCATGGTAGCCGGGACGTGACTGTCGCACATCCAGTCCGCCAGGATGGAATCGATGGCCTGAGGAACCTCGTCATCCCCTCCGACAATAAACGAGATGGGCTTGCCGATCTCCAGGTTGCGCGGATCGGACCTGATCATCTCACGGCCCGCCAGGTTCCAGCTCACCGACTCGACCAAGTGTTCAATGAAATCCGGCCGGATCCTCTTGTAGCCTTCCAGGTCCGCGGCGCCCAAACACCGCAAGGTCTTCCGGCGCAGGCCGTAATCGATGGCCGATATAGGGTCCCGTCTCGAGTGATAGAATTCGGTATCCGGAAAGAATATGTCCCATTTGCAGACGAACAAATACTCGCAACTCTCCCTTCTGACGATCAGCGATCCCTCGTCCGACTTGGTGAAACCCACCTCGGAAAGGTACTTCCAGGGGGACCGGACGAGTTCCTTGCCCAGGACCAGCACCTTGAAACGACCCAGTTTCCGTTCCTCGTGGACAGCGGCTATGATGAAGTCCGTATCGCTCCCGTTTTCGTCCGTGACGACGAGGACCCAGGGAACCCCCAGGTACCCGATGTACCGCTGCAGCCGTTTCACGTCCCAATGGGGAACCGGCAAACCGAAAAGGATCAGGGGATTTTCCTCCTGATGCCGACGCAGGAGACCCAGGGTCGGAGACCCCAGTTCCGCCTCGTACTGGTCTACGGAACAATCGAAAGTCAGCAGATCCATTTCGTCGATTGCCTCTTGGACAGGGATATCCTGGATGTTTCTGCAAAATGATATTCGGACTTTGCTTTCCCCCATGGATCCAAAACTGCCTTTGCACCTCATGATAAGGTACTCCAGCATGGCGGCCTTTCTGAAATGCCGCAGGATGCATTCGCCGCCGAGATCCCGGACGCCGTTCTCGACCTCCTTTCCCGCGTCCCGCATCAAGGCCCCGACGGCCTTCTGCTTCTCCGGCATTGAAGGATCATCCCATGCGGGTGTGATGTACGGGGACAGGGAGGCGGCAAGGAGGGCCAATTCCTCATCCGATGCTTTGTGCACGTACATGACGACGCTCCTTTCTCAAGGACTTGGGATACGAATCATCAACCCGAATCGGGGCCCCGGCGGTTCTTCCCGCGCATCGGGGCTTAAAACCCAAAGGATCCTGCAGCGGGGAATCTCCCGCAGGGGATATGCCTCTCCGTCCGTCAGGTAGACCAGGCCGCTGAAGGCGGTCCCCGTCCGTTCATTGACCCATTGCACCGCGGGATCGAAAGACGTGCCGCCCCTCGTTTTGGGGAACTCCGGGATCCGGCCCGCATACGGATATACCTTCCGCACTTCGTCATCGCATTCAATCACCGTGATCGCCGTACCGGACCGGTGCATGGAATCGACTTCCTCGAAAAAAAGAGCGAGGACTTCGTCCGTGATGGAACCCGAGATGTCCACGGCCACGGCCACCCGCCGGTCCCGCCGGAGCCGCGGCGCCGGCACGGTCCCGTATCTCCTGCTGATCCGTCTGTAACGGAACGTCAGCCTGGCCCGCCCCGTGGAGGCGGAGAAGATCCTCAGGGATCTCCGCCAGTCCACCTGCGCCAATACCCCTTTGCGGTCCCTCGCCTGACGCTCCGCGACTTCCTGGATCCCTTCGTTGACGGAGGATCTGTCCTCAGGCTTCGTCCGTACCCAGGCATCGACGACGATGCGTTCCAGGGCCGACTTCGCGTCCGATTCCTCGATTCCAGTTCCCTCCGAGGAGAGCCAGCCTTCATGCGTCGCGGCAAGACCGGAAGAAAACCCGGCCTGAGGACGATGCTCCATGAGGTAGTCGTAGATCCATTCGCTGTCCTTCCCATGCAGGCAGTCCGGGAACCCGTTCTTGCCGATCCTCAGGGCGCCGTCGGTCAGTTCGTCGGATTCAAGGAATTCGTTCACCGCGAGGTCACAGGCGATCCCGTATACCGACAGATCCTTGCCCCGGCCGGAACGCAGATGGTGGAAAACGACATGAAGGACCTCGTGCTTAAGGAGGCCGACGCGGATCCGATCGTCCATGACTGTTTCGAAGAAGAAACCGGGATGGATCCTGAGGCAAATGCCGTCGTTGGTCAGGCCGACTCCGAGCGTCGGGATGCGCTCCGTGAACTCGCGTGCAAGATTCGAAACGATATGGCCGAAAAAAGGTTCCTCCATGAGGAGCCGTACAAGGAGCCGGTCCAACCCGTGCCAGACCGTGTCCCGGCGGCGCTCTGCAGGCCTGTCGCCCGTGGCATCCATGTCATACCCCCAGAAGGGACACTGCCAGCCTCGGGTCCTTCAACAGGTCGGCGAGACCGGGCGGGCTTTCCGCATCCATGATGTCGCGCCAGAACGAGAGCCGCAGGTCCGCCGGCATGCATTCGAGAAGCAGGAAATCCACGAGGTTCTTCGCCTTGACCGCGGACATGTCGACCGTGCCTTTCGTGAGACAGCGGAACACCCTGTTCAGCATGACGTTCATGCGGTCCACGCGGATCTTGCCGTCCTTGACCACCATCCTTTCTATCTCTTTCGCCACGGGCCGGAAGTTCTTGGCGCACAGGATCGCCTCGGGCGCCACCAGGAAGGGGAGATCGTCCTTTACGAAGGCTCGGAATGCGGTCGATGTCTCCTTGCTGATCAGGCCGATGCCGTCCTTTTGGATGCGTTCGAGTGAGGAGCCGAAGTCCTGGATGTCCTCGATAGCCCGGAAAAACCGCGTGATGGTACGTGCAGTCGTCGGGATTCCCGTGATGGATTCCGGGTAGTAAAGGACGAAATCCCGGCATCTCTCATCAATGCCCGCCTCCGTGGCCCATTGCACATAAGCCCGTGCGTCGAATCGTATCAGCAGGTGCTTCACCCTGGTGATCATGGCGGGATCCATCTCGGCAATGATGTACCTTGCGGCATCCAGGTTACCCGTCAGGACGATCTGCCAGAACGGAGGAAGCGACCAGGATGAGGTGGAAAAATCCCGCAGCAACCCCATGCACCCTGACAACATCGGGATCTCCCCCCTGTTGAAATCATCGAGAAGCAGGATACCCGGGCCGGCGGACCGTGGAGCCCAACCGGGTATCGCGTATTCCGTCGTACCTCTGACTTTGTCGGGAAGCCCAAGGACGTCCCCCATCTCCTGGAATTCCGCCAAGGTTTTTTTTACCAAAGGCCACCCCTGGCTGGCGGCCAATCCCTCCACCATTTCGGATTTTCCGATTCCCGTCTCACCCCATAAGCCGATAGGGAACTTCTCCCGGAATCTCCCCTTGTGCTCCAGTTCGATGTTCTTCTGGATGAATCTCAGGATCTCCTTTTGACCTTCCACAGGGTCGAGCGAATCCGCGGGATCCAGGCCAATTCCAAAACCTTCCATGAATCCTCCTTGCGTGATCCATAAAAATCACGACGACGTCACCGCGACTCCCGTTTCCACGTATCTCCTGACGATGAAATCCCGGATAGTGGCATCCTCCTTCGTGGCCCCGGCATTCTTCCTGGCCCATTCTAGAAGGGAGGACCTGAAATCGGTGGTGGCTGATCGGATGACTGTCTGAATCTCCTCCAGGGCCCGCGGATGGTTTTTTCGCACCCAATCCCAGAACTCCACCGGGTAGGAAGCCCTGTCCTCCGTTTTCGGCGTTTCCGCGGTCCTCCGCCTCTTTGAACGGAACGCCTCTTCCGCGGAATGCAGGCCGTTTTTCGCATAGGCCGACAGGATCCGTTCCATGAACTTCCGTTTTTCCCCGAAAAGGAATCCCTGGACTTCCGGTGCAGCATCAGGGACGCGCCCCAGATCCGTATTTCCGTCCCGGTCGATCAGGACGAGGCCCATCGTCTGATACAGGTCCGTGGTCAAGGGAAGGACCTCCTCGCTGTCATCCGGATCCGGAAAAAAACTGTCGGAAAGGCAGCACCAGAACATGGCTTCCGCCTCCCAGGGATCGGATCCGTGGTGTTCGGCCATCCAGCCCATGGTGGCCGTCGTGCCCCGGAAGGAGACCCAATCGGATAGTATGGAGTCGATGACTTCCGGAACATCGTCGGATCCGTTGACAAGGAGACGGATGGGGTAGTCGACCTTCAGGTTGCGGGAGTCCGCATCGATCATCCTGCGGCCCGCCATGTTCCTGGCTATGGATTCCACGCTAAGGCATAGGAACCTTTCATGGTTTTCCTGATATCCCTTCCGGCCTGTCGCGTTCCAACACTCCACGGTCCGACGGCGCAGGCCATTCTTCACGGCTGCTACGGGTGTCCCTCCCGCATCAGAGAGCCCCATGGATTCACGGGCGAAGGCGTCTTTCCATTTCCGAGACAGATGGTTTTCGCAGGACTCACGTCTCACGACGGGCGGTCCCTGGCACGGGATGCATCCCACATCCATGAGGGATTCCCATGGGGAACGGACCCATTCCTTTCCCAGGACCCGCACCGTGAAATCCCCGATCCGACTGTTTTCCACGACGTCGGCAAGTATGAAGTCGCTCTCGCTTCCGTTTCCCCTGAAGGAAACGAGAGTCCAGCGCGCCCCGAGGTAGCCCATGTACCGCTGGAGCCGATCCTTATCCCAATGGGGAACCTTCAAGCCGAAAAAATCGAACGGATTCTGCTCCCGCCGCCGGCGGATGCGCTCCACGGTAAACGGACCGGATTCTTTTTCGAACCGTGCGAGCACCGCATCGAATCTCAAGAGATCGAAAAAGCTCAGATCCCTGTTCGTCGGGATGTCCATGAAATACCTGCAGAAAGACACCCGGACATTGTCCCGCCCCAGGGGACCCCAGTGTTTGGTCTTCTCCATGATCCAATACTCCTCCAGAGCTTCCCGTCGAAGGTGGCGCATGATCCGCTCCAGGCAGACCGACTGTACGCCGATCACGGCTTCCTCCCCTCCCTTTCCCGCCTTTTGGAGGAGCATCGGTATCGACTTGTCCTTTTCGGGAATCGATGGATCGTCCAGGACGTCATGGAAAACATCCGATAACGAGGCGTTGAGTCCTTCCATTTCCTTGTCCGTCAATTGCGATGTCTTCAACTATTACCCCCATACAGGCCAGCCAAGCCCTGTAACCACCAAACCCGTCCACTGGATTCCTCCTGACCATGGACCACGGTCGCGATCTGCCTGGAGATCCTCTCCAGCAGATCCTTCTCTTCGGGAGACGTTCTTGCCACCGTCATGCTGGTCTCCTTTCCTGGTTTTCCGTTCCGCCTAAAGCATACAACCAGTTTTGAAATGGAAAGGGAAAAAAGTCATACGGGAGCCGGGCAAGGAAGGTGAGAGTTCATCCGTATCGTTCAAGGCAAACCGGGCGGGAGATTCAAGAAAGCTTTTTCGATACACCACGTGCGGAAACAGCGTTGGGGATTGGGACGGGGCATTTGGATCAATTCGTCCCGTTTGGGGCATGGGTCACGCGGGACTGCCACTCAGCCCACGCCATTGTAGGTCACAACCCCCTTTAGGTTTTCTATTGATCCGGGCAGTAGATCGTCTTCAGCATCTTCTTTCCATCGGCGATTCCCGTGGAGGCGGCGCCCCGGAAAGTATCAAACGGTTATTCCTTTTTAGCCAGTCCGCCGTTGACCGCTCCGCATGGAAGTCTGTTTCCACTCGCATTCACAATGTACAGCGCAGGGTCTGATAAACGAAGAGGATCCATCCCTTATGGGAGTCTTCCAGAACGGATGTGACATGATTGTCCTTGTCCCCCAGATGGAGAATCACGGTGCCGTCCTTCATGTCGCGGAGCCGCTGCGGGTCATCCCAGCGCAGGTGGATACGGTGCCGGACGATGAGCTCTGCGGACTGCGGGCAGATCCCCCTGGCGAGGAGGGCCTTCCTCCATTCCCTGCCCGCTTTCCGCTTCTCCTCGGCCTTCATGCGGGCTCCCTCAGCCCCCGACGTACCTTTCCAGGAAGGATCTCACGCGCGACACGTAGCCCTCACGGTCCACGCTGAAGGAGACCGCATGCCCCGCCCCGGGCACCACCCAGATTCCCTTTTCCGCCGCGCAGGCGTCGTAGAGCCGATGGACCATCTCGGTGGGCACGAAGGCGTCCGATCCGCCATGGATGAACAGGGTGGGGGTCCGGGACTTCCGCACCTGCTCCAGCGCGGAGGCCTCCTCGAAGCTGTAGCCGACCCGGCTCTTGGCCAGGCGGCTCGCCTCCGGGATGAAGGGCTCCCGTTCCTTGCCGTACATCCGCTTCAGCTGGTAGGAGAGCTCGTCGTCCACGGACGTGTAGCCGCAGTCCTCCACGATGGCCTTCACCTGGGGCGGCAGGTCCGGCTCCCCGCTCGCCATGAGGACCGTGGCCCCGCCCATGGAAACCCCGTGCAGGACGATGCGCGTTTCCGGCCCCAGCCTCTCCAGCATGAGCCTGATCCATTGCAGGTAATCCCGGCGCTCCGGCCAGCCGTAGCCGATGTAGTCGCCGCCGCTCTCCCCGTGGCCCCTCGCGTCGGGTGCCAGGACGCCGTAACCGAGCTCCTCGTGGTAGAACTGCGCGTAGGCGCTCATGGTCCAGCCATTGGCCGTGTAGCCGTGGGCGAGGATCACGAGCCTTCCGGAGTCCCCGCGGGCGGGCAGATAGTGCGCCACGAGGTCGATGCCGTCCGCGGAGCGGATGGCGATGCGTTCCGTGGCCTGGGCCTTGAACCAGGAGCCGTCGAAGGACCGGGCCAGGGAGGGTCCGGGCGGAAGGTCCTTGTCGTTCTGGAGGAACTGCTTGGACTTGCGCGCCACGGCCTGGTCGAACAGCATCTGGCTCATGCCGGTGGTGGCGCAGGAGGAGAGGAGCGCCGTGACGGCCAGGGCCGTCACGAGCCGGAAGGCGCGTTTCGGGGTCCGTTTCATGAGAGCTTCCTTATCGTCCTGGTGAGGATTTCCGCCTGCTTTTCGGCGTCTTCCCTCCTCCAATAGTTGGTCCGGAACTGGAGGAGTTTCGGCTGGAGGGCTTCTGCGCAGGGACAGAGTCCCTGCCGGTATTCGGCGCGCCGCGCTTCCGGAATGAACTTCTCGCGGCCAAGGAGGTTCATGTCCCGGAACATCGGCTCCAGGTAGGTGATCTTCCAGGCCGCGTAGATGCCGTGTCCGCCAAGGCCCATGAAGGCGTCGCGGAAGGCGCGCCAGGACACCTTGGGGTGATCAAGGCGCGCCACCCAGGTCCAATAGGCGTGCGTGCGGTCCACGGGAACCTTCTGCGGCACGAGCCAGGGGCATCCCCGCGCCGCTTCGGCGAAGAGGCGTGCCGCTTCCACCCGGGCCGCCACCAGGGCGTCGATGCTCTCCGTCTGCGCCAGGGCCACGGCGCAGCACAGCTCCGGCATCCTGTAGTTCCAGCCCATGCCCACGTGGCGCTCGTAGTCCGGGTCCTGGATATCCTTCTTGGTGATCTTCCCCTTGCTGGCGCTGACCCCCGCGTAGCCCAGGGAGCAGACCCGGCGCAGCTTTAGTGCCAGGTCAGCGTCCGAGGTGACCACCACCCCACCCTCGCCGCTCGTGAGGTGCTTGGAGGACTGGAAGCTGAAGCTGGCCGCGTGCCCGATCGTGCCGACGAGCCGCCCCTTGTAGCCGCCCAGGAAGCACTGGGCATCGTCCTCCAGGACGAAGAGGCCGTGCTTGGCCGCCAAAGCCATGATGGGGTCCATGTCCGGGCACAGGCCGTAGAGGGCCACGGGCATCAGGGCGCGCGTACGCGGGCCGATGCGCTCCTCCACGGACCGCGGATCGATCTGGAAGGTGTCCGGGTCCACGTCGGCGAACACGGGCGTGGCGTTGGCCTGCAGCACCGCGAAGGTGGTGCTGGCCATGGTGAGCGGCGGCACGATCACCTCGTCGCCTGGCCCCACGCCGGCCGCCTCCAGGGCGGCGTGTAGCGTGGCCGTTCCGTTGACGAAGGAGACCGCGTACGGAACGCCGAAGCGTTTCGCGAAGGCCTCCTCGAGACGGCGCATCATGACGGATCCCGAGGAGGCTCGGAACTCCGTCTCCAGCACCTCGCGTACGTACTCGAACTCCCTGCTGCCGATGCGATTGGATTCATCCATGGGTCCGCAGTGTATGCAGGAAAGTCGCCAGATGCAACGGGGACGGGCTTCGCGCGCTCCCGGATGACTTTTTTCCCTCCGGACGCAATCCGTCAATGATAATTTTGCGCGGAGGACAGCCGAAAGGAGCGGAAGCATGGACAGGATACTCTCCATTCTTTTCGAACAGATCCGCAGGAGGGATTTCAATAATGCGGTCGCGACCATGGACGGATTCGAAGCCATCCTCGATGCGCGCCGGACGATGGGCGGCGCGAGCGCTTCCATGGTCGTCATGATGGAAACGACATCCCCCGGCTGCTGGCATCGGCTTTTCCTGTTCTGGCGCGGATATTGCGAATATAACAGGCAGCGCATCCCGGCCGCTAAACAGAGTTTCGAGGAACTCCTCTCCGACTTCCGGGAGTTCCCTGGCAACGACTTTGTGCCCGTCTGTTTCCTCTACGATCAGTGGACCGCTCGCCGGTATCTGGAGATCTGTTGGGAACATGAGGAAAAGATGGCGGAGGAATCATGAAAAACAATAGGATTTTTCGCATGGCCGTCACGACGGCCATTACATGGTCCACCCTATGCGCATCGGCGCAGACCATCACCCTGGGTGACCTGTTCTTCGCGGTCCGCGACGGGGATATGGAGACGGTGCGGCAATACATCGCATCGGGAAGCCCCATCGACCCGAAAAACGAAAATGGCGTGACTCCCCTGATCATGGCCGCATACTACGGAAAAATGGACATCGCGGATCTCCTGCTTGCAAGCGGTGCCGCCTATGACGCCGCCTATCGGACATCTTCCGGGATCACCTATCTCATGGTTTTTTCCAGGATCGGGGACTTGCGCCGTGTGAAGGCCCTCCTCGACATGGGTGCGGATATTCACGGAAAGGACGTCAATGGCGACTCGGCACTGCACTGGGCCATCCGGGCCGGCCAGAAGGCGACCGCTTCCTTCCTCATCCAAAAGGGAGCCGACATCCATATGAAGGGGCTCCTCGGGATAACACCCTTGATAGACGCGGCATGCAAGGGGGACATGGAGACCGCGGGTCTGATCGTTCCCCGTCTGTCCAGGGAGGAGATCCGCTACGAGACACCTATGGGGGAAACCGCGATCCATTTCGCCGTCGGGTCGGGAAACCGGGAATTGATCATGCTTCTGATCAACCGCGGTGCGGACATCAACCAGAGGACCCGGGACGGATCGATACCCATGTTCAGGGCAGTCTATTACCATCAGACGGACCAGCCCGAGTTCTTCAAGTTCCTCCTGGATCATGGTGCGGATCCCAACATCCCCACCCAGGGTGGCTACACTGTGTTCCAGTATCTCCTGGAGACATCCTACCTGGCGGATAGGAACACATATGAAAAGACGATGGACCTTCTGATCGGCTCAAAAAAGGTGAACCTGAATTGGAGGGACGAAAGCGGAGTCTCATTGCTCTACCATGCATTCGGACGGGATGATTGGACGTTCCTCAAGATGATCGATGCCGGAGTGGACGTGAATGCGGACAACGACAGTGGCATGCCCCTTCTGCTCCTCGCGCTTCTCAAACGGCGGACGGATCTGGCCAGGGTCCTGCTGGACCACGGCGCGAAGTACGACGCACGGTTCCACTACAAGCGCACGTCGGAAAATGACATGAATCATGATGGCTTCAATTATGCAATGGGGTTTGCCTATGCGGGGATGGCCAAGGAACTGGAACTGTGCCTCGATCGCGGCGCTGAAGTGAACGGTAGGGACGAATATGGGTTCACGCCCCTCCTCTGGGCGGCGATGGGCCAGGAGGACCCGGACACGATCCGTCTCCTCATAAAAAGGGGCGCCGACGTGGACGCGAAAAACCGATGGGGCTGGACCGCGCTTTACTTGGTGAACCGTTTCGAGGGCAATCAACCGTTGGCGAAGATCCTTCTGGATGCGGGGGCCAAGCCGGAATAGGTGCGTTCCTTCCTCGAGGCCCACGGCCCGCATTTGAAGGGTTTTCCGCCGTTTCCGCGTCCAAGGGATGATCGATCGCAAAGGAGGCATCCCGTGGACCGGAAACCGGTATCCCGCACCGCACTCTCCTGGCTCTGGCTCGTCCTGGGCTCTTTCTGCTTTGTTTTCCTCGGCTGGAGGTTCAACGTTCCCCTGGCTTCCTGGCTGGCCCCCCTGTTCCTGATCCGCTTCTTCAGGGACCGACCCCGCTGGCCCGCCACCCTGGCGGCCATCCCGCTCCTCGCCGTCGCTTCTTTCGTGCAGCTGAACGGCGGCTGGGACCTGGACCCCTGGATGATGTACGCCTTCTGCCTGCTCAGGCCGGGCGCGTTCCTCGCCGCCCTATACCTGGACCGCGCGCTGCGCCGCAGGCTTCCCATCCTGCTTTCCACCCTGGTCTACCCGGCCGTCTACCTGGCCGTGGACTACGCCGTCTCCTTCACGCCGCTGGGAACCGTCATGTCCGCATCCGCCACCCAGTTCGGCTTCCCCGCCGTGGCGCAACTGGCCTCGATCACGGGGATCTGGGGCATCGGCTTCCTCTCCGGCTGGGCCGCCTCGGCGCTCAACACGGCCTGGGACCTGCGGTCCGGCAAGGCCCTGTCCCGACGGATGGCGGGCCTAGTGGCGGTCGTGCTGGCCGCGGTCCTCTGCTACGGCAGCGCCCGCTCGGCCCTGGCGCGCCCCTCATCCCCGACGGTCCGCGTGGGCTCCGTCACGGTGGAGCACCCGAGGGATTACTGGACCTGGATCGATCGGGAGACGCCCCGCGCCGTCGTGGAGGCCCATGCCGGGGAGCTCTCGTCCATCCAGGAAGCGCTGTTCGCGCAGAGCGCCCGGGCCGTCGCCGCGGGCGCGAAGATCGTGTTCTGGTCCGAGGGCAACGGGGTGGTGCCGGAGGATCAGGAAGCGGCCTTCAGGCAACGGGCCGCGGCGTTCGCCAAGGCCCAGGGGATCTGGTTCGCCCCGGCCGTCGTCGTGCTGCGCTACGGCAGCACCCTGAGCGACAACAAGATCCTGGTATTCTCCCCGGACGGAACGCCCGCCTTCACCTACGTGAAGACGAAGTCCTGGTACCCCACGGGATCCGACGGGGTATTAAAGACAGTGGACACCCCTTACGGCAGGTTGGGCGCCGCCATCTGCTTCGACATGGACTTCCCGTCCTTCATCAGGGGCCTGGGAAGGAAGAAGGCCGACATCGTCCTTGTGCCCTCCTTCGACACGGAGAGGATCCGGCAGTACCACACGGAGGCGGGGCTGATGCGCGGGCTGGAAAACGGCTTCTCCGTCGTCAGGCAGGTCAACCAGGGAACCTCCATGGCGATCGACGGGTCGGGCAGGGTCCTCGCGCGGCAGGAATACTTCGAGACCGCGGACCGGCTGATGATCGCCGACGTGCCCACGAAGCGGATCGGCACGCCCTACGCGGTCCTCGGCGACTGGTTCGCCTACGCGGGCATCCTGCTGGCCGCAGCCCTTGTCGCGGCCGGAGCCATGGACCTCAGGCGGAAACCCCAGGGCTCCGCTCCCGCTTGATCCGCGATCGCAATTCCTGTAGCTTCCAGGGGATCGGCCCGGCCGAAAAACCGGGCCGTCCGCCATCCGGAGGCCCGTTGCATGTATCGGATACTTTCCGTCCTCGTAGTTTTAGCCATCATCGCCTTCATGCTGCGGTCGCTGCGCTTCAAGCGCTGCCCGCATTGCAAGAAGATGGTCCGCAGCGACGCGACCGCCTGTCCGCACTGCACCCGCGACCTGTAGGGCCGCCCCTCCTCCCTCGGACGACAGCGGTCATGCCGTAGCGGTACGCCTGGAGGAAGGCCTCCTGCGTCAGGTCCTGAGCGGCGTCGTGCGTGAAGCGAAGGGGCCGTCCGTACAGCGGCTTCTCGCAGCGGCGCACGAGGATCCCGAACTGGTCCGTTTCCCCGCCGCGCAGCCTCCGCAACGCCGTCTCGTCGGATTCCATCGCCGCCATCATGCGCCATTGGATGCGCGTGGCGCCTTCCACCTTCCCGCGATCGCTTGCATGCACCGGGGAGCGGCGGTAGACTGGATCCCATGGCGATCTACGCAAGCGACCCGGTCCGAATCCGCCGCTCCGCTCCCATCGTCACCCACGGCGGGGTCGTCCGCGCAACCCTGCGGCCGGAAAGCGGAACCTCATGAGTCCCCATCGGATCCGTCTGCGCGCCCGGGAGCTTTGCATCCAGGCCGACAAGGCCCTCCCTTCGGACGACGGGATCCTGCTGCGCGGAGGGGAGGTCTCCGTGGAGCTGCCGTTCGCCCCCGTGCGCTTCTATCGCCACGGCTGGCAGTCGTGGAGCCTGACCATGTGGCAGGGGGCCGGGCAAAAAGTCCCCGAACCGCTTCCCCGCGCGCTCCAGCCCATGCAGGTGGACCCCGTATACGCCCGGGATCCGAGTCCCAACGGGTCCTGGGTGGGCGCGGTGGAGGGGACGGACGGCAGCGTGCTGCTGCTGGGGGCCCTGGACCTGGAGACCCATGTCGCGCTGGAAGGCGGCCGTCTGGTCGGCAGGTCCGAAACGGGCACCGCCCGGTGGCTTCTCTCCCTGGGAGGGGAAGAGGACGTCTTCGGCCTTTACGCCGCCCGACTCCGCGCAGTCTTCGGCAAGGGGCGCGCGGAAAAGCCGCCCCGCATCTGGTGCTCCTGGTACAGCCTGTACACCGCGATCCGGGAAACGGTCCTGCACCGCATCCTTGAGGAGATCCGGGGCATGCCGTTCGACGTGTTCCAGGTCGACGACGGCTGGCAGGACGGCATCGGCGACTGGGAGGCCAACGCGAAGTTCCCCTCCGGCATGGAGGCCCTGGCGTCCCGGATCCGCGCGGCGGGATTCACGCCGGGCCTGTGGCTCGCGCCCCTGCTCTCCGCCCCCTCCTCGCGCCTGTTCCGGGAGCATCCCGACTGGATGCTCCGCGACGCCCAGGGACGGTTCGTGTCCGCCGGCTTCAACTGGGGAGCTCCGGTTTACGCCCTGGACGCCACGCACCCCGGGGCGCTCGCGTGGCTCACGGCGCTCCTGCGCCGGGTGCGCGCCTGGGGCTTCGGTTACGCAAAGCTGGACTTCCTGTACGCGGGAGCCCTTCCCGGCGTGCGCCACAATGGCATGGCCCGCGAGGCGGCCTACAGGCACGTGCTGGCCGCCGTCCGGGAGGCCCTGGGGGACGCGTACTTCCTGGCCTGCGGGGCGCCGGTCATCCCGTCCATCGGGCTGTGCGACGGCCTGCGCGTCGGACCGGACGTGGCCGCCTCCTGGGAGAGCGCGCGAGACGGGCGGATGCTCACCAACTGCGCGACGCCGGGTGCGAGGAACGCGGTCCGCACGACGGTGCACCGGCTGTGGCTCCGGGACCTCCTGCACATGGACCCGGACGCGGCCTACTTCCGTTCGCGCCGCATCGCGATGGACGCGGAACACCGGCGCCTGCTCGTCGACCTGGCCCTCGTCTGCGGATTCCGGGCCACCTCGGATCCTCCCTCCTGGCTCGGTCCCGAGGAGAGGGCCGGGCTGCTCGGTTTCCTCGACGCATCGCCCCGCGTGGAGCGCCGCGGCCGCGGCGCCTTCTCCCTCGACGGCCGCCGGGCGGACTTTTCCGCGGCCATGGAGCTTCCCGCCCCCTTGCCGCTGCTGCGCCCCCTGGTCGGCCGGCTGGCCGGACGGAAGTTCGCCCTGCGCCTGTTCGACGTTCTGGGAAGGCGCGGCCTCGAGAGGATGATGCGGGAGGAGTTTGGGGAGGGCTGAGGCGGCCCGGCCTCAGAACCCCATTCCGCGTCCCGCCTCCTCGCGCAGCCAGGAGCCGAGGGCGGCGAGGACCCGGCGGCGGTCCCCGGAAAGCCCCTCCGCCCTTTTTTCCATGTCGCCCAGGAAGGCCTCGAGCAGCATGCCGTGACGGCGCGCGGAAACCGTGAAGGAGTAGAACAGCTGCATGATGGAGGCGATCAGGAGGTTGTGGGTGTAGTAGACCGGTCCGCTGTGCCGCCATTCCCGGAAGGAATCGAAGAACAGCCGCCGGTACTCGAGGAGCGTGGCCTGGATCCCCGGGTCGTAGTCGCGGCAGGCCGCGGTCAGGGCGGAGAGGATACGGCCCGAGTCGCTTCCATAGAAACGTACCGCATAGAGGTAGAGGAGCCGGAGTACGGACATCCTCGGGTTTGCCGAGGATTCGCCGGGAACAGGACGGGCTCCGGAGGCCGCTGACGCGCCCGGGACCGCTGACGTCCCCCCCTTCAGGATCCCCAGAGCCTCCTCGTATTCGCGGCGCAGCTCGACGAACTCCGCGTCCGTCCCGCTTCCCAGGTCGGGATGCGCCTTCTTGCACAGCTCCCTGTAGATCCGCCTCAGGCGGGAGGCTGTCAGATCGTTCTCCACCATAAGCAGTCCGATGAGGCGGTTCATGCGTCGCGCGCCCGGTCCATGGCGGGAGCTCCCATGGACGGTAGCATCGCCCCCGCGGACGGAAAAATCAACAAGGACGCGGCCATGACGCCCCCCGTCCATGCGAATCATGGAAATTTTCCGGACGATCGGGTGTGCTCTGCACTGCGTTCCCGCCCATTGCGGCACGATTCCACGCGCCCCGCGGTTTCGGACCTGACGGAAAACCCGCATCCACAAGGAGACGATTGATGAAACGCGTTTTCCTGGCCCTTATCGTCCCCGCACTGGCGTCCTTCGCCGTCCAAGCCCGGGCATTGGGGGACCTGCCCGGCATCGGCGGCATCCCGGTCGGGGACGCGGGCGCCACGGCCAAGTTCCTTTTCGCCAGGGCCGACCCGCCCCTCGAGATGCCCATGTCCCTGATCCTCGACGAGTACAACGCCAGCTCCTATTGCGACTGGGCCGAGGTCAAGGTGCGTGCCGCCGTCACTCTCACCTTCCAGACTCCCCTTCCCGGCCGGCTTCCGGCCCAACCATGGAGCTGCGGTCCGCCAGGCGATGGCGCGGCCGCGGCTCCGCAGGGGAGGGCCGCAGCAGCCGTCCGATGAAAACCTCGCGGTGGCCGGGATCCCGCAGCCTGCCCTCCTCCTCCACGGGCACGCGGGGGAAGCGCGCCATGAAGGCCTGGGCGAACAAGCCCGACCCGACGGGGGTCCGGCCGCTGCGCGCATCGAGCACGTCCACCCCGCGCAGGCCGCAGCTGGGGGAGCGGCTCTTGAAGACGAATCCGCACAGCCCCATCAGGTCCGGCTCCTCCATCCTGACGCGGATCCAGGAGGACATCCTGTCCGTCAGGTCGATCCCCGTGGAGACGGTCACCAGATGCGGCGACTCCGCTGCGCCCTCAAGACGCATCGGCTCCCGGGGCACGGGAAGACCGCACTCCACCTCGGGGCATACCGGCACCCACTCCACGAGATCCCCCAGGACTTCGAGGAGGAGGCCGTCCCGTTTGTGACCGCCGTCGTAGCGCACGCCGTCGCCCAGGAGGCAGCGGCTGATGCCGACCCGGATGCGCGCCATGGATCGAGGATAGACCGGCGGCCGGGCTTGCGTCGAGAGTCACGGCCCGCCGCAGGCCGCGCGCCGGGCCCCTGTTCGCCGGATCGCCTCCTCGCTATGATGCTCCCTTATGAACATCGCCGGCCCTTACGTGCGCAAATATGCGCTGCCGTTCCTGGCGGCCGTGGCATTCCTCTCCGTCGAGGCCGTGGCGGACCTCCTGCAGCCCACCGTCATGGCCCGCATCGTGGACACCGGCGTCGCCGCGCGCGACGTGGGGATCGTCCTGCGCCTGGGCCTGGCCATGCTGGGCATCGCCGCGGTCGGCGCGGTGGGGGCGCTGGGACGGAACGTCATCGCAAGCGTCGTGTCCTTCCGCTTCGCCGCGGAGCTGCGCGCGGACCTCTTCCGCCGCGTCACCTCCTTCTCCTTCGCGCAGCGGGACTCCTTCGACACGGCGTCCCTGATCACCCGCCAGACCAACGACGTCACCAACGTCCAGGCGTTCGTCAACGGCATGATGCGCATCTTCGCCAAGGCGCCCATCGTCGCCATCGGCAGCCTGACCATGGCCATCATCCTGGAACCGGGCCTCTCCCTGATCCTGATCGCCGTCGTGGCCGTCGCGGCGGCCCTGATCACCGCGAACCTCCTCACGGGCTTCCCGCGTTTCCGCCGGGTGCAGGACGGCCTGGACCGGGTGAACTCCGTGAGCCGGGAATACCTGGGCGGCATCCGCGTCGTGAAGGCCTTCGGCCGGGAGGACCACGAGGTCGGACGCTTCGCGGCGGCCAACCGGGGCCTGACGGACGCGTCCATGCACGCGCTGCGCGCCCTGGCCCTCTTCGGTCCCGCCATCTCCCTCGTGGTCAACCTGGGCATCGTGGCCGTCCTCTGGATCTCCGGCATCCGGGTGTCCGGCAACTCCCTCCAGGTCGGCAAGACCATCGCCTTCATCAACTACATGACCCAGCTCCTCCAGGCCCTGGGGATGATCCAGAACGTGTTTATGTCCTTCGTTCGGGCCAAGGCCTCCTGGGACCGCGTCCGGGAAGTGCTTTCCAAGCCGGCCGGCGAACCGTACGGCGGGGCGGCGGGGCGGAAAGCGGCCCTTTCCGCAAGGACCGGACGCGGCGCGGCCGTGGAGTTCCGCGGCGTCTCCTTCTCCTATCCCGGCTCCGAAGGCGAGCTGGTCCTGGAGCGCGTCGACCTCTCCTGCAGGCCGGAGCGCATCACGGCGATCATCGGCCCCACGGCCTCCGGCAAGAGCACGCTGGCCGCCCTGGTGCCGCGTTTCTACGACGCCACGGCGGGGTGCGTGCTGGTCGGTGGAGAGGACGTACGCGGCCAGGACCTGGAAACCCTCCGCCTCCGCATTGCCGTCGTACCGCAGAAGTCGGTGCTGTTCACCGGAACCATCGCGGAGAACCTCCGCTGGGGCCGCGCGGAGGCGACGCGGACGGACATGGAGGATGCGGCCCGTGCGGCCTCCGCCCACGACTTCATCGCGGGTTTCCCGGAAGGCTACGACAGCATGCTCGGCCAGGGGGGCGTCAACCTGTCCGGCGGCCAGAAGCAGAGGGTGGCCATCGCGCGCGCATTGATCCGCAGGCCCGAGGTACTCATCCTGGACGACTGCACCAGCTCCGTGGATTCCATCACGGAGGCGGAGATCCTCAAGGCCATCCGCGGGTCCGCGGCGGGACTCACATGCATCCTCATCACGCAGCGCATCTCGGCTGCCGCCGCGTCGGACAGGATCCTGGTCCTGGAGGACGGACGCCCCGCGGGAGTGGGCACGCACGGGGAACTGCTGGCAGGCTGCGCCGTCTACCGCGACATCTGCGTGGCGCAACTCGGCAAGGAGGCCCTCCATGGCTGAGACTACGCGCGGCCAGACCCCGCTTACGACGGTTCCCGGCATGGTCGGTCGCGGCCCCGGATTCGGCATGGGGCCCCACATGCGGGGAGCCCCGGTTCCCAAGCCACGCGACCTGCGGGGCAGCGCGGCGCGGATCTGGGCCTTCTTCGGAGGGGAAAAAGCCCGCCTGGCATTCATCCTCGGCCTCATCCTCGTGGAGGCGTCCATCGCCATGGCCGGCCCCTGGCTCATCGGCAGGGCCGTGGACGCCATATCCAAACTGGCCGCCTCTCCGGCGTCCGGGACCGCCGCCCTCTCGATGATCTGCATCGCCCTCCTGGCCTCCTACCTGGGGGGAGGGGCCCTGTCGGCCCTGCAGGGCTGGATCATGGCCGGCGTCTCCCAGCGGATGGTGCGCAATGTCCGGGAAGGGCTCTTCGCCAAATTCCAGAAGCTTCCCCTTTCCTTCTTCGACACGAGAACCCACGGCGATCTCATGAGCCGGCTTTCCAACGACGTGGACGCCGTGAGCGTCACGGTGTCCCAGTCCACGGTCCAGCTGATGTCCAGCGTGGTCACGGTCACCGGCACCCTGGCCGTCATGCTGGTCCTCAATCCCCTGCTCACGGCCGCCGCCCTGGTGCCCGTCCCGCTGGTGCTCCTCCTCACATCCACCGTATCCCGCACCACCCGACGCCTGTTCAAGGAGCAGCAGGCGGCCCTGGGCGCGCTCAATGGCCACGTGGAGGAGACGGTCTCCGGGATCCAGGCGGTCAAGGCCTTCGGCCGCGAGGAGGAGGCCGGAAAACGCTTCGCGCAGATCAATGAAAGCCTGCGCGGCGTGGGCACGCGGGCGCAGATCCTCTCCGGATTCCTCATGCCGATGATGAACGTCATCGGCAACCTGGGATTCGCGGCCGTCGCCGTCACGGGCGGCATCCTGGCCGCGCAGGGGAAGGTGGGCGTGGGGATCATCGCCACCTTCCTGTCCTATTCGCGCCAGTTCGTGCGTCCCCTCAACGAGATCGCCAACACCTTCAACACCCTGATGTCCGCCGTCGCGGGCGCGGAACGCGTGTTCGAGGTCCTGGACGAAACCGAGGAAAGCGCCGACGCCCCCGACGCGGTGGACCTCGCCTCCCCGCGCGGGGAGGTGGAGTTCCGCGGCGTCTCCTTCGGCTACCGCAGCGACGTGTCCGTGCTCCACGACCTGTCCTTCCGGGCTCCCGCCGGCAGCACGACGGCCATCGTGGGCCGCACCGGCGCGGGCAAGACCACCGTCGTCAACCTGCTCTCCCGCTTCTACGAGGCCTCCGCGGGCTCCGTGCTCATCGACGGCCTGGACGTGCGCCGCTACCGCCGCGCGAGCCTCCGGCACGCCTTCGGCGTCGTGCTGCAGGAGGGTTGGCTCTTCGCGGGCACCGTGCGGGAGAACATCCTTTACGGCAGGCCGGGGGCCACGGAGGAGGAGATGCTCCAGGCGGCCGCCCAGGCCGGAGCGGACCATGCCATCCGGCGCCTGCCGCACGGCTACGATACGGTCCTCGCGGAATCCGGGGCCAACCTGAGCCAGGGGCAGAGGCAGCTCATCGCCGTCGCCCGGGCCGTGCTCTCCGCCCCCTCGATCCTGATCCTGGACGAGGCCACCAGTTCCGTCGACGCCCGTACGGAGCTGGCCATCCAGCAGGGCATGATCCGGCTCATGGAGGGCCGCACCAGCTTCCTCATCGCCCACAGGCTTTCCACCATCCGCGACGCGGACGCCATCCTGGTGATGGATGCGGGCCGCATCGTGGAACGCGGCAGCCCCGAGGAACTGCGGACCCGCGACGGCTATTACCGCAGGCTCTACGAGACCCAGCGCGGCGGCGTGGAGACATAGGGCATCAAACACGCGGTCTTGCCGCCCGGTTTCCGGCTGGCGCGGCGGTCCGGAGCCCCGGACATCAGTCCGGCGTCTGCCACGGCGAGGGCCTTCCGGCCAGGACCCGGCGTACTTCCTCCTCGAGCGCGCGCATCATGTAGGGTTTCTGCACGAAGCCGGTGAGCCCCTTGCCGGCGAAACGCTGCGTCACGGACTGCTGGTTGTATCCGCTGGACAGGATGATCTTCACGTCCGGCCGGATCCGTTTCATCTCCGCGAACAGCGCGGCGCCGTCCATCTTCGGCATGGTGAGATCCAGGAGGACGAAGGCGAAATCGTCGGGCCTTGCGCGGAACGCCTCCAGGGCTTCCAAGCCGTCGGCCACCCCAAGCACCCGCAACCCCATCCGTTCCAGCATCTTCTGCGCCATCTTGCGCACGGCTTCCTCGTCGTCCACGACGAGCACGAGGCCCGCAAGCGGCGCCGTCTCCGCCGCGGTCCGCTCCACGGGCCCGTCCGGCGCGATCCGGCCGTTTCCCGCCGTCTGCGGGACGGGTAACAGGGCCTTGATCGTCGTGCCGGCGCCCTCTTCGCTGTAGACGACGATGGCCCCTCCGTGCCCGTGCAGGATGCCCAGGACCGCCGACATGCCCAGGCCGCGCCCCGTGGCCTTGCTCGTGAAGAAAGGCTCGAACAGCCTGGCCTGGACCGCCGCGCTCATGCCGCACCCGTCGTCGGACACCTCGATCCACACGTAGCGTCCCGGCTGCGGCTTCCTCTCCAGACGGCTGCGGGAGAGATACTCCGCGTCGCAGTCCTGGAAACCCGTGGAGATCCGGACGGTCCCCGCGCGGTCTCCGATCGCCTCGGAGGCGTTCGTGATGAGGTTCATGATCACCTGCTGGACCTGCACGGAATCCGCCAGGACGGCGGGAAGCCCTCGCGCGAGCTGGAGGGACAGGGAGATCGTCTTGGGCACGGAGGTCCGCAGCAGATGGGCGATCTCGTCCACCAGGGCGCTCACGTCGAGCTCCCGAACGATGAACCGGCCCTTGCCCGAATAGGCGAGCATCTGTCGGGTCAGATCCGCGGCCCTGTCGGCCGCGGTGATGGCGGCGTCGAGGTGGGGGCGGGACGGGCAGTCCGCGGGAAGGTCCCCCCGCGCGAGGTCCATGTTGCCGAGGATGACGGAGAGCAGGTTGTTGAAATCGTGGGCGATGCCCCCCGCCAGGACTCCGAGGCTTTCCAGCTTCTGCGAATGCAGGAGCCGCCTTTCCATGTCCAGCCGCTGCTCCTCCGCGAGCTTTCGCCCGCTGACGTCGAGGATCGTGCCGTACACGCGCAGGGGGTTGCCCGCCGCATCCCGTGTCGCCACCAGGCCGCGCTGCCAGATCCAGAGCCAGGAACCGGACGTGCGCCGGATCCGGTATTCCGACTCGATCGGTGGAGACCCGACGGCAAGACGGGACTCGATGTTCTCCCGCACACGTGCCAGATCGTCGGCATGGACGATGGGCACGATGTCCGACGGGTCGAGCACCCGGTCTCCGGGAGGGTAACCGAGCATGGAGGAGAGGCGTTCGTCGAAACGGACGCGCCTGGCGGGAATGTCCCAGTCCCACATGCCCAGGTTGGCGCCGTCCAGCGCCAGGGCGAGCTGCGATTGCTCCTCCTTCAGCTTCTTCTGCGCCTTGTGACGCCATTGGACGTTCATCACGAGGACCAGGATCACGGCGCTCTGGATCAGCACAAAGAGGAAGATCCCCCCGAAGACCCACCGATAGGTGTGAAAGGGCGAGACGGGGTCGTGCAGCAGGAGGCTGTCTGCGGGCAATGCGGACCTGGCGATTCCGAAGCGCCGCACCTCGCGCATGTCGAAGGTGAACCGGTTGGCCTCCTGCGCGCTTACCACGGGGATGTCTTCCGGCTTCTCCCCGGCCAGGATGCGCAGCGCCAGTCCCGCGGCGATCTCGCCCTGCTTGGGTCCGGAGGTCATCTTTCCGCCCACGATCCCATGCTCCAGAAAGACGTCCCAGAACGAATACAGGGGCACGTCTGTCAGGGAACGCGCAAACTCCGTCGTCTCCGCGAAGGTGAGGTCCTTCCCGGAACCGTCCAAGACAAGGGCGTTGAGGAAGACGATCGTGCCGCGCCGCAGCTTCTTCAACCGATCCGAGAGGGCGGTCATCGGCAGGTCCTCCCAGCGTTCCACCTCCACGGAAGGATCGATGACCGGAAGAGCGTCCTCAACGGCCTGGCGGCTGATCCGCGCGACCTGCGTATCCGTACGGTTGATCACCACGATGCGGCGGGTGCCCGGATGGAGCTTGAGCGCCATCAGCATCGTGTCCCCCACCGAGATGTCCTCCCCCACCCCAGTGATGCCCGTCTGCCCCTGGAGCATGGAAGGCTGGAAACCGTTGATGGCGCAGAACACCACGGGGACCGAGGAGAAGCCGCGGGGACGGCATTCCAGGACGAAATCCAGGGCCGCGTTGTCGCAGGCGATGATCAGCCAAGGGGCGAACAGGCGCATCTTCGTCTCGGCGAGTTCACGGGCCTTCGGGAGCGTGTCCTTTCCGGGGAACCGCATCGCATCCAGGTAATCCGCCATGACCGTCACGTCGGCATGTCTGTCGGAAAAAAGCTTCTCGATGCCGTCCATGATGGCGACGTCCCAGCCATTGTCGGCATGATAGGAATGGATCACGAAAATGCGCGGCTGGACTCCAGGCTGTCCGCGACACGGCTGCGTCACGGCACAGAGCAGAAGCAGGACGGAAAGGAGTGGACCACGCCTCATTCCAGCTCTCGCCTTCTGCATGAGTCTATTTGACAATTCCGCTAAAGACAAGGCGGCAGGCTGGAAGACCCATTCGGCTTGAGGATGGGGTGGAGGCGAGATACACTGGAGGCGGGAGGATTCCACTTGATGCCCAAGGAAGCGCGGGAGGCCGCGTCATCCCCGTCCATGTCCCGGAGCATCCCCGTACGCACGATCGTCCAGTACGCGATCGTCCTGGGGACCATCCTCCTGTTCGTCGTCATGAGCTGGGTCACCACGGTCAGGATGGAAAGGGCGATCACGCAATCCGCCATCGACGCCTACCAGCAGACGGAAATGGAGATCGTACGCAGCGTCGCGCGCAGCATCGAAGCCTATGTCGGCGTCACGCTGGAAAACGGGAACCCGAGGCCCGTGGAGACGCTCGAACAGGACATCTTCCGGCTGTTCGTGGATCCCGTACGGCTTCTTGCCTCCGGGGATGCCTGGATCTACGCCCCCGACCACGTGATCTACGACCGCAGCGGCGACTTTCCCGACGAATACCGCGGACACAGCATGGCCGCCATCTTCGAGATGCAGAAACGCAAGGGAGCCGGCCATTACGAGGAGATGTCGGCGGCGGTGATGGAAGGACGATCCGGAGTCGGCTGGTACGTCTGGCTTCCGCAAAAGGGACGGGAGATCGCGGCCTGGACCTCCGCCAAGGTGGGGCCGTACTCATGGAGCGTGGGCATGTCCACCCCGCTGCCGGAGATCCTCGAATCGACGGGCGCCGGCCCGCACATCCGCTCCGCCCACCTGCTCATGGGCCTGGCCACGCCCCTTTCCCTGGCCATGCTCGCCATCTGGGTCCTGGCCGAAGCGCGACGCAGGAGATCCGAGGAGCGCCTCCGCGAGGGGGAGGAGCGGTTCCGGTCCGTCGTGGATACCGCTCCCGACGCCATCATCGCGTTGGACCCGGCGGAACGGATCACGTTCTGGAACGGGGCCGCGGCGCGTATTTTCCAATGGAAGGAAGAAGAGGCCATTGGCATGGCGCTTTCCGCGCTCCTCGCCCCCGCCACCGGAAGACCGCCGGAGGAATCGGACGGGCAGGACGTGGTTTCCGCGCGCCGTGAAGGGATCCGGAAGGACGGGACCCGCTTCCCCACGGAGGTTTCCACGGCCCGCTGGAGCTCCCGCGCGGGAGCCTACGTCACCTACGTGATCCGCGACATGAGCCGTCATGAGGAAGCGGAGAGGGATCGGTGGGAGCTGGAGCAGGAACTCCAGCGCGCGCAGCGCATGGAGTCCCTGGGCATCCTGGCGGCAGGGGTTGCCCATGACCTGAACAACATGCTCACGCCCGTGGTCGGCTACGCGGAACTGCTTCTGCAGGAGGTACCTCCGGAAAGCCCCTTGAAGGACTCCCTGCTGGAACTGCGGCGCGCCGGGGAAAGGGCGGGCGCCGTGGTCCAGGACCTTCTCACGCTGGGCCGCCGGGGCTCCTACCAGATGGCGCCGCTGGACCTCAACGCCGTGGTCGCGGAGGTCCTTTCCTCCGTCGCGTTCACGGAAGCCGGGCTGCGGCATCCCGGCACCACCGTGAAGAAGGGGCTGCAGCCGGACCTTCCGACGATCCGCGCATCCGTGCCGCACCTGACCAAAGCCATCCTGAACCTGCTCCTTAATGCCTTCGAGGCCATGCCGCAGGGCGGAAGCCTTTCCGTCGAAACGCGGGGCCGGGTCATCGAGGAGCCCCTTGTCGGCTATGAGAGGATCGAGGCGGGATCCTATGCCGTGCTGGAGGTGTCCGACACCGGCATCGGGATCGAGGCGAAGGACCTCGGACGGATCTTCGAGCCCTTTTATACGAGGAAGAAGATGGGCCGCGGCGGGTCCGGACTGGGGCTGGCCGTCGTCTACGGGGTGGTGCACGACCACCAGGGCCGCATCGACGTGCGGACCGCGGTGGCAAAGGGCTCCCGCTTCTCCCTGTGGTTTCCGGTCTGCGGGGAACGGCCCGAGGCGCCGGAAGACGAGGAGCGGGAGCTGAAGGGCACGGAGTCCGTCCTCCTGGTGGACGACCAGCCGGAGCAGAGGGCCGTGGCGAGCCGCCTGCTGGAGCGCTGCGGCTATCGGGTCTCCACCGCGGAGAACGGCCGGGCCGCCGTGGAGCGCGTGCGCGCCCATCCCGTGGACATCCTCGTGCTCGACATGATCATGGAGGAGGACTTCGACGGCCTGGACTGCTGGAAGGAGGTCGTGAAGATCCGTCCGGACCAGAGGGCCATCATCGTGAGCGGATACGCGGAGACGGAACGGGTGAAGGAGGCCCAGGCGCTGGGAGTCGGCGCCTTCCTGCGCAAGCCCTATACGCGGGACGCCCTGGCGCGCGCCATCCGCCGGGAGCTGTCCCGCCGCCGGAACGCCTAACGGGGTGTCAGGCGGATCCAGTGCTCCCCGCCCTCCCGGCCGGGACGGTAGAGCAGCGTCCTCCCGCCGTCCGCCTCCTGCCAGGATCCGTCGCCCGCCTCCACGCGCGGTCCTCCGGGATAGGCGCGGCGCGGCACGAACAGCTCGGTGGGACCGTCAGCCGCCGGATCGTGGCGGAAGCAGAAGAGGAAGATCCGGCTGCGGCCGTCGTAACGGAGGGCCAGGGGGGTCCCGGCGACGGCCTTCGGATAGGGACGCAGCAGGGCCCCGAGGGCCCTGCCGCCCGCATCGGGATCCGCGGGATCCCGGATCCCGTCCCGGCTGAACACCGAGAGGTCCTCCCCGTTCCACCCGTCGCCCCTGGAGTTCGTGTTGTCCGCCGCGTAGTTCCAGATCGTCCAGGAGAGCAGGTTGTCCTCCAGGGCGCGCATGCTGCGTTCCAGGGCCGCCTCCTGCCTCCGGAAATCCCCCGTGCGCAACGCGCGGCCGCCGTGCATGTCGAAGGGGATGCCGAACTCCCCCAGCAACGTGGGCATGCCCGGCGCCTTGATGCGCGCCAGCTGCCGCGCGAAGGACCGGCGCACCGCCCGCCTCCCCAGCACCAGGCGGTTGGTGCCCGTTTCGATGCCGGCGAAGGGCAGGAAGCGCTTCTTCACCATCACCAGGTCGTCGTACCAATGCGGGGCGAACACCATGCCGGCGCATTCCGCCGCGTCCCACCGCGGCGCGGCAACGCCCTCCTCCGCCTCCAGGAAGACGAGCGAACCTGGATGGACGGCGCGGATGGCGCGCGCAAAGCGCATGGCGAAGGGCCGGTAGAAGTCCTCCAGGAAGTCCGCGGGTCTCCCGCCGAAGTGGGCGAAGTGGTCCGGCCGCAGCGGCACGGGCGCCCCAGAGGCATCCAGGTCCCAGACGCCGTTGCGCCTCCAGACGCAGTCGAAGCCTTCCCGCCACGCCCTGCGGCCGGCCGGATCGATGCGCCGCGTGCCGGCCCGTGAAAGGCTGGCGACGTGCATCTTCCAGACCTCCACCTCCTGCGGGATTCCGGCTCCCAGGGCCATGCCCTGAAATCCCGTGGGCGCGTCCCCCAGGGAGAGGATCCCGCCGCGCGTGGCGAGGTCCTTCCAGCCCACGTAACCGGGACGCGGCTCGTTCATGACATCGTAGCCGACCACGTGGGGCAGATCGGCCAGACGCTCCGCCACCCTGGCCATCGCGGAGAGGTAATGGCGCTGCAGCCAGCCCTGGACCGGCTCCCCCTCCACGAGGGTCTTCGGCGCGTAGGCGTCGCCGGCAAAGAAGAGGGTGGACATCGTCGCCGCCGCGAGTTTTCCGGAGTTGGTGGGCCAGATCATCCTGGGAAACGGATCCCCGTGCATCTGGTGCGTCAGGGCGGCACCTACGGCGTCCAGGTTGGAAAGCTCGAAGCCGACGGCCTCCAGCGTCCAGCCGGGAGCCCCATCCCCGCCGCTCCAGCGGCTCCACATGTCCTGGTGCGGGTCGATGAACAGGGAGATCCCGTGGTCCGCGGCCTTTCCGACAACGGCGCGCAGGTAATCCAGATAGGCTTCGTCGTAGAGGCCCGGCCCCTCGTGCTCGACGGCCTCCCACGTGACGAGGAAACGCAGGAAGGTGAACCCCCATTCCTTCAGGCGTCGATAGTGTTCATCCGCCTCCTCAAGGGGAAACGGCCTGCCCACGAAGGAGACGTTCCTGGGATCCAGGAATCCTTCCCGCAGGTGCGTGGAGCCGTCGGGCAGGCGGGGCACCTTGCTCGCGCCCCCCAGGTTGACGCCGCGCAGCAGGAGGACGCGGCCTTTTTCGTCGACGAAGTCGCTTCCCCGGATCCGGATCGACGGTTGGTCCATGGGTTCCATCGTGGCGCGAAAACGCAACGGCGATCAAGAACCGGACGGGCCTGCCGTGATACATTCCACGCGATGACCGACCACTTGGATCGTCTGCAGCGCGCCCTCGACTACGTGGAACGCAACCTCGACGGGCCCGTCAGCCTGGGGGAAGCCGCACGCGAAGCCTGCATGTCGGCGTTCCACTTCTCGCGCACGTTCCATGCCACCGTGGGGGAGCCCCTGTTCGACTACGTGCGCGGCCGCCGCCTCACGCGGGGCGCGGCATTGCTGCTGGAATCCGACAGGTCCGTGCTCGACGTCGCACTTTCCTCGGGATTCGACAGTCAGGAGGCGTTCACGCGGGCGTTTTCCAGGCAGTACCGCCTCCCTCCGGCGCGGTTCCGAAGGCGCGGCCGCCCCGTCATGCTGCGGGACATCCCGCCCCTCAACCGCTTGGGCCTGGAGGCCCTGGCGGCAGGGGACGTGACGCTCCAACCGCGCATCGTGGAGCGTCCAGGGTCCGTCTACGTCGGCATCGCCTGCGCCAACACGGCCTCGTCCAACCGGATCCCGCAGGCATGGGGCGCCTTCCTGCCGCGGATGGCGGAGCTCCCCTCCCCGACGGACGGCTCCACCTACGGCATCTACCGCTACGATTTCACGGCGGACGAGGCCGACATCGGCGGGGACTTCCCCTTCGAGTACATGGCGGCCGGGGAGACGTCCTCCGCGGCCCCCGCGGCCCTGCCGCACGATATGACGGCCTGGCAGGTTCCAGGCGGCCGCTATGCGGTTTTCGAGCATCGGGGACTCCTGCGGGATCTGGGCAACACCTACCGCTACGTCCATAAAACATGGATCGCACGGGCGCCTTTCCGACTCGAGGAGGCGCCTTTTTTCGAACGGCACCGCCCGGATTATCCGGGAGACCGCCGCGAAGCGGTGACGGAGATCTGGATCCCGATCCGCGCGTCTTGAAAGGAAGGGACGAATGCAGAAGAGAAAGCAGGCAGGCCAACCCGTCGTCGTGGAACTGGAACGGCCCATCTTCGCCCTGGGCACGGGCATGCAGACCGGGGACCGCACCATCGTGCGGGACGCTCCGGAGTTGGGAAAGCGCTTCAGGGCGCTCAAGGAAACGGGAGTGCCCCGGGCCGTCGCGCCGAGGCTTTTCGTCGCCACGACGTCGGGCTACGATCCGGCCTCCGGCGCTTATCGGTACGCATTAGGAGATGCCGTTTCCTCATTCGACGGCGCCTCCTCGGAATGGGAGAGGATCACGATACCCGCCGGCACGTACGCGGTCTTTCCCGTGCGTCCGCTTCTGGGATTCCTCTGGGCCCCCGCGATCGGCAGGACCTATTCCCTGGCCTACCGGACATGGCTCCCCGGATCCGGATTCCTGCACGCCCCGAACGGGATCGAGCACTTCGAACGCCATGATGAACGCGCCGCACGTAGATTACGGCCCATGATGGAGATCTGGATCCCGGTTCAGCGGGCATAAGCAGGATTTTGCATCCAACAAAGATCCACATCGCCACCGGACAGTCAAAAACGACCAAATTCGATCAAAAAGACTTCTTGACAGATCGAATCGGCGGGAATAGAGTTTCATGCGGGACCAAACTCCCTCACGATTCCGAAGCAAGGCATGGACAGATGAAATTACGTGGTGAAAACACATCAATCGGATATGCATGCGGCATGATGAATGCGGAGGCCATCCCTGGCCACGCATAGGATCCCGGCGGACCGGCAGCAGAGAATTCAGCGCCTGGCAGAGGACCGGGGCGTCATCGGCGTCGCCGAATTGAGCTCGCTCCTTGAGGTCTCCGAGATCACGGTCCGGCGCGACCTAGTCATCCTGGAACGGCGGGGAATCCTGGAACGCGCCCGCGGTGGGGCGGTCTGCACGCACCGCAATCGGGTCGTGGAAACCCTCTTTCCGCAGAAGCACCTGGAAAACCGCAAGGAGAAGGAAGCCATCGCCGTCTCGACGGCGGAGCTCATCGAGGAGGGCGATACGCTCCTCGTGAACGGCGGCTCGACCACCCTGGAGGTGATCCGCCGCCTCGGAACGAAAAAGGTCCACGTGATCACGAATAACATCGCCGTCGCCCTGGAGGCCCAGAACCTCGGGGTCGAACTGACCCTGCTCGGCGGGGAGTACCGGTTCCAGTCGAACTCCGTGGTCGGCGCACTGGCGGCGCTCACGCTGCAGCGGGTCTACAGCAGCAAGACGCTGGTCGGCGTCGACGGCGTCAGCGTCCGGGACGGCCTGACAAGCTGCGTGGCCCAGGAGGCCGAGGTCACGCGGATGATGGTGGAGAGGACCCGTGGCCAGGTGATCGTCGTGGCGGACCACAGGAAGATCGCCGTGGTTTCCAATTTCATATCCGTTCCCATAGACCTGGTGAACGTCCTCGTCACAGACAGCGGCGCCCAGGAGCCGTATCGGCGCGAACTGGAACAGGCCGGAGTCAGGGTGATCGCCGCATCCGTGAAGACAGGTTGAGCCGGTCAATTTCCATATGATCTGATTCAACTCGATCGTATTTTTTTCATATCGATCAAATTAGGCCAATTCCAATCATAAACTCTTGTATATACTGAGCGAAATCGGATATCTTCGGTTCCATGGAAGCTCTGGTACTGATCAAAGACAAGGTCCTCGAGTGCAGACAGGTCCCGGATCCGCTCCGGCCCGGTCCCGACTGGGCCCTGATCCGCGTGGCCTACGCGGGGATCTGCAATTCCGACATCCAACGGGGGTTCGGCGGGGAAGCCCGCCGCTATCCGCTCATCATGGGGCATGAGTTCTCAGGGACCGTGGAGGAGCCTGCGGAAGGCGGGAGGTTTCCCCGCGGCGCCCGCGTGGCGGTGTTTCCCCTGATTCCCTGCCGGCGCTGCCTGCCCTGCCAGTCGGGCGAATACGCCCAATGCACGGACTACGACTACCTGGGATCGCGACGCGACGGGGCCTTCGCGACCCGCGTCTGGGCCCCCGACGCCAACCTGTTCGCCGTCCCGGACGCGCTGGACCTGCGCGACGCGGCGCTCACGGAGCCGTGCGCGGTGGCCCTGCACGGGGTGAACAGGCTCTCCATCCGCCCCGGGGACGAGGGGGCCGTCTTCGGCGCGGGCCCCATCGGCATCATGGCCGCGCAATGGATGCGCCTGCGCGGCTGCGCCCGCGTGTTCCTCGTCGACATCGACGCCCGCAAGCTGGAGACGGCTTCCCGGATGGGCTTCGTTCCCGTGGACGGGCGCCAAGGGAACCCGGCCGATACCATCAGACAGCTGACCGGCGGCACCGGGGCGGACCGCGTGGTGGAGGCCATCGGCCTCCCGGCCACGTTCCTGCAGGCTGTGCAGGCCGGATCCCGCTTCGCCGAAGTCGTATTCCTCGGCAACATCCGGGGCGAGTTCCGCATCGGGGAGAAGGACTTCTCCTCCATCCTCCGGCGGGAGCTGACCATCAAGGGCACGTGGAACTCCCGGATCGTGCCGGAGGGGAGGAACGACTGGAGCACGGTCCTTTCCTCCATGGGACGGTCCATCGACGTGGCCTCCCTGGTGAGCCACACGATCCGACTCCGGGACGGGGCGGAGACATTCGAGCGGATTGCCGCGCGCACCGGGAGCTTCGACAAGGTGGTCTTCGCGCCATAGACGGATCTGCGGCCCCTGGAGCAATCCGAAAGCCACGGTCTTGCCGGGAAGCGCCGTGGGGCCGGAGACGATGCTGCGGCTTCCGCCGGATCCCGCGTACGCATCAGAGGGGAATCTCGTTGCGTACGATGAACCGTATCAGCTCCACGCGGTTTTTCACGTGAAGCTTTCTGTAGATGGAATAGGCATGGACCTTGACCGTGGATTCGGAAACCCGGAGGACGGCCGCAATCTCCTTGTTCGATTGCCCGTCGGCCAGGAGGCGCACCACCTCCTGCTCCTTCCTCGTAAGCCCCAATTCCCCGAGGCGGCTGCCGGCGGCCTCCGGATACGCTTCGGGCGGCGGCAGGGAAAGCTGGGTGAGGATCCTGCGGATCTTGGCCAGGGCCTGCGTCAGTTTCACGTCCTCCGCGAGGACCTTGCCGATATCCACCGCGAGGACCCATGCGTGCCACCCAGGTACGGAACGGGAACGGGATACGTCGAGGGCAAGAAGGTCCTTCCTCCTGCCGGTACGGGTGATGATGGCCAGTTCCATATAGACGCGGCCCGTCCCCCAGTGATCCAGGAGATTTCGGAGGGGCATCCTGATTCCGGATTCGAAGGCATCGGGTCCCGGTAGGGGCTCTTTGCAGGCGCGATCCGCCGCATAGCCGGACACCCTTTCCGCTTCGCGATTCCAGAAGACGAAACGTCCCTTCCCGTCGAATGCGGCAAGAAAAACGGGAAGGGAGTCCAGGAATTGGTAGAAAAAAGGTCCTGGATTCCGCCCCTTGTCCGGGGCGGCATTCGGGACTCGCGATGGCATTTTTTGTGGGGAAGACATCAAGCCCGGATGAAAACGGCGGATCGTAAACCGCTTCATCCCGTCTCCTCAGATTCGGTAATTAGGTTTTCTGGCTAAACGGTGAACGGCCGGTTGCTTCCTTTCATTGCACATGGATTTCCGGCTCTCTTTCCGATCTTAAACATCCAGATAGAATAATGAGTAGTGAAAGCCGATAGAGCTGTCAAGCAAAAATGGGTCCATTGTCTCGAATATTGTCTAAACTATAGTTATATATACATATAACTTTTGTATAACTCGCGGACGGCCGCCCCATTCAATACACTCATCGTAACTGGGAAGAGCGACAAGGAAGAGGGGGGCCGTCCATGTGCTGCTTCATTTCTGCCGTCGTTGGTAGTAACATCTCTTGCAGTAGCAATACGATATATATAATGGTTGAATCATCAGGGGAAAAAATTACCGGCGCGCCCGATCCACAACCCTTTGCAATACGCCACCACGGGTAGCCGGATGCTCTCCTTCGAAATCCCCACCAACGACGGACCCAATATTTTCGAGCGCGAAAGCGCGGAAGCCTTCCGCATCCTGGCGGAAGCGACTCCGGCGGCCATCTTCGTCTATCAGGAAGAACGGATCCTGTACGTCAACCGGAGCATGCTGCAGCTTTCCGGCTATGGACGGGAGGAGCTTCTGGGGATGAGGTTCTGGGAAATCTGCCATCCGGACCTGCAGCCGCTCCTGCGGGAACGGGGCCTGGCCCGCCAGCGGGGCGAGGACGTCCCGAAACGCTATGAGATGCGCTTCCTCACCAAGGAAAAAAAGGAGCGGTGGATCGATTTCAGCGCGGACCGCATCCTGCTCGCCGGCCGGCCGGCCGTGGCGGGTACGATGTACGACATCACGGACCGCAAATGCAACGAAGAGCGCCTCCGCGGCGTGTTCGACAACAGCCATGACGGCATCGTGCTGTTCGACGCGGAGGGGCGCGTCGCGGCGTGGAACCGCGGCATGGAAAGGATATCCCTTCTCCCGTCCTCGGAGGCCATGGGACGCGACGCGGTGAGCATCGAGGAAATGCTCCTGCGCGCGCCGTCGGATGAGGGACCCGCGGAGGAAAGCTTCGTCCGCACGGTCCGGCAGTCCTTGAAGGAGAGGAAGGATGCGCCGTTCCTCTATGAGGCCCCCCTGGTGCGCCGGGACGGATCGATCCGCAGGATCCAGTTCTCCGGATTCCCGATGGAGGCGACGGGGGGCCGGATGGTCGGACTCATCGTGCGGGACCTGACCGAGTACCGCAAGGCGCAGTCGGCAGCCGCGGAGACGGAACGCAGGTACGCGGACCTGTTCCAGGGTTCCGTGGAGGGTCTCTTCCATGCGGGTCCGGACGGCGTGTTCACAGCCGTGAATCCCTCCCTGGCCCGTTTCCTGGGCTTCGAGGGACCGGCGCAACTTCTGGAGCGGGCCGTAGAGGTCTCCGACCGTTTCCACGGGGGAAGCGCGGCGCGGGAACGCTTCCTCGACCGCCTGCGCCTGGAGGGCAGCATCCAGGGCTACGAATGCGGCCTCCGGCGCGCGGACGGCATGGAGATCTGGGCGCACGTCAACGCCAGGGCGGTCATCGACGCGCGCGGGAACCTGGAGCACGTCGAAGGATTCGTACAGGACGTGAGCGAAGGCAAGCGGCTGATCCAGCAGCTGGTGCAGTCCCAGAAGATGGAGGCCGTGGGGCGGCTGGCCGGAGGCATCGCGCACGACTTCAACAACCTGCTCACGGTGATCCTCGGTTTCGCCGGGGAACTCGAGGACCATGGCCGCCTCGGGGAGGACGAGAAGCGGTCCATCCAGGAAATCATGGAGGCGGCCCGGCGCGCGACGGACCTCACGGGGCAGCTCCTGGCCTTCAGCCGCAAGCAGGTCCTCCACCCGCAGACCGTGGACCTCCACGGGATCGTATCCGGCATGAAAGGCATGCTGCGGCGCCTGATCGGGGAGGACATCGACCTGTCCGTGGCGCCGGCCCCCGGCCCGCTGCCCATCTATGCGGACAGGTCCCAGGTGGAGCAGGTGGTCATGAACGTCGCCGTCAACTCCCGCGACGCAATGCCCCATGGCGGCGCCCTGCGCATCGGCACTTCCCTGCAGGAGGTCCCGGCCGGCTGGAGGCATTCCGGCGTCGAGATCGCCCAGGGGACCTACGCGGTCCTGTCGGTGGCCGACACGGGTTCCGGCATGCCCCGGGAGGTCATCGCCCACCTCTTCGAGCCGTTCTTCACTACCAAGAAGCCGGGACAGGGGACGGGACTCGGCCTTGCCACGGTCTACGGAATCGTCAAACAGAGCGGCGGGCTCGTCACGGTGGACAGCGAGGAGGGCAAGGGGACGCTCATGACGGTCTATTTTCCCCTCTCCGCGGACCGGGAGACGCCGCGGCTGATCGACGAGGCGCCCGTCCCGGAAGCGGGGGCGCGGGAGCGGATCCTCATCGTGGAGGACGACACGACGCTGCGCCGCTATATGGGTTCCATCCTCCGCACGTCGGGCTACGTCGTGACCCAGGCCGAGAACGGCGCCGCGGCCCTCGCCCTGCTCGACGAGAAAAGCTACAGGTTCGAGCTCATGATCACCGACGTCGTCATGCCGACCATGGGCGGCCTGGAACTGGCGCGCCGCGCCGGGACGAACCATCCGGATCTGCCCATCCTCTTCATGTCCGGCTATCCCGACGAATCCCCCCTGGACCCGGAAGAGGAATCGGCGACGCTCCACGGCTACCTGGCCAAACCCTTCGACAGGGACGGCTTGCTCCACAAGGTGCATGCCATGCTCCACGGCGGAACGGCTGGAGTCCATTCCGCAGTCTAGAGCGTCCTGCGACGTCCCGCTGATCAACCAAGGGTCTACGGCATGCGGGCCGCTTTGGAGGCCCCCCTTTCCCTAACAGCCCCGGATCGGCCATACTGCATCCAGGAGAAAAAGATGGCACAGGGGATGATCCAGAGGCTGCTCGCCCTGTTCATGGACGCGGCGGAAGGCATGGACCTGCGTTGCGCATGCATCGAAATGGAACGGCTGGCCGTCATGGTCCACCGGATCATGTCCTTCCAGTCGCGCCAGTTCCACACCCTGGAGCACGTCTTCGGCTTCCTCCCCGGAGCCGACCACGAAACGGCGCTTGCGGCGGCGTTCCACGACCTGGTCTACTACCAGGTCGACGACGGCCTGCCGCCGGAACTCGAGGAGCTCCTGGGTCCCTACCTCGATCGGGAGGCCGCCGTGATCCGCCTCGCGGCCCATGGGCCGACGGGAGACCTGTCGCGGGACCGGCCGTACGGCGACTGCCTCGCGGTCTTCGGCTTCCGGCCCGGACAGGCGCTCCAGCCCTTCACGGGCCTGAACGAGTTCCTGAGCGCCCTCGTCATGATGAAGGTGCTGGAGGCCCACATGCCCCGCGCGACGCGGATCGCCATCGCCGCGTGCATCGAGGCGAGCATCCCCTTCCGCGGCGTGGATGCGCAGGGCCGCGGGGTCGGAGAGGTCCTCGAGGCCCGCCTTTCGACCATGGAGGGCGTGGACGGCATCGAGGCCATGGTCCACCGGGCCGTCGCCTTCGCCAACGAGGACGTGAAGGACTTCGCCATGGCGGATCCCGGACTGTTCCTGTCCAACACCTGGAAGCTCCTGCCCGAATCCAACGCCCCGCTGCGGTACAAGGGCGCCTTCCACGTGCGCGAATACCGCGTCGCCCTGGGCAAGATGCTCGGTTTCTTCCATTCCCTCCACCCGGACAGGATCTACCGCGCCTACCGCGGAGTCCCGGATCCCGCCGCGCTGGAGCGGCTCCGGGAGGCGGCGCGGCGCAACCTCGAGCTCGCGGATTCCTACCTGCGGGCCAAGCTGCTCGCCGTGGGGCTCATCGAAGCCGTCGCCGAGGTGTCGGGCGGCGATGCGCCCATGGCGCTCTTCATGGGCGACCTGCCGAAGGACAGCGGAGACACGGAGAGCCTCGTCTCGTTCCTGCCCGCCGTTTCCATCCCGCCCTGGATCCGGGCCGATGATCCCGTCTACCGCCTCCTCAAGGACGGAAGGCTGTCCGAGTCCCCCTTCGACCTGAAGAACTCGCCGCTCGCCCTCTACCTCCACGACAGGCTTCCCCCGGAGGCTTGGCAGGCCGACATGGGGGCCTCGGAGGACTACTTCACGGGAAAGCTTCCCGCGGAGGGATTCCTCATGGGGTTCGATTCCGGACTCCTCCGTGATTTCCTCTCGGCCTGTTCCCGGATGGTCCCGACGCGGAAGGCGGTCCTGGAATCCTGGCTGAAGGCGCATGCCTGAGTCCGGGAACGGCACGTTCTAAACATATGGTGGAGAACCTCAATGTCCTTCGCTTCGGGGCGCCCCGCATCGCCGCCATGCCCGACGGAACCTTCCTGCGCGCCGCCCGTCCTACCGGGAGGCGCAGGCCCCGAGCGAGGCCACCCAGCCGCGCTTGTTCCAGAGCGCGCAGCCGCCCCTGGTCTCCGTGAGCTCCCCGTGGCGGTCCCGGATGGCCCGCATGAGGGGCGACCCCAGCGCCTCGCGCAGGGAGCGGTCCGCCGCGTTGGTGTCCGAGAAGGGGGCGAACGGACAGGCCTCCAGCGCGCCGTCGTCGGCAAGGTGGAGGAAGGCGCGTCCGGCGGCCAGGCAGCCGCCAAAGCTCTCCTCGTCGCCCGGGAGGCATACGTGCAGGAAGGAATACCCGTCGAAGCGGCTCTCCCGCAGAAGCTCCGCCTTCTGGGCCTCCGTGAGGACCAGGGCCCCGCTTCCCTCGGCCACGGGCACGAACTCCACGAGGAACAGGACCGACGCCCCGCGGGACTGGACTTCCGACAGGAACCGGTCGGAGAGGACGAAGTCCGCGTTCTCCGAGGTGAGAGTGACGGAGAAGCCGAACGGGATGCCCCGCCTGGCCAATGCGTCCGCCTTGGCCAGCGCATCCTCATGGATGCCGTCGCCGCGCCGGCGGGCCGTGCAGGCCGCGTCCCCTTCGATGCTGAGGACCGGCACGAAGCGGCCGGAGGAGAACAGATCCAGGTAGGCATCGTCCAGGAGGAGGCCGTTGGTGAACACCGGCAGGATGGCTCCGGGAAGGCGCGCCACCCCCTCCAGAAGGGACCGGCGCAGGAGCGGCTCCCCCCCGGCGATCATCAGGGTGCCGACGCCCAGGTCCACGGCTTCCCGGAACAGCTCCAGGAACCGCCCGTCGGACATCTCCCGGGAGCCGCCGCCGCGCAGCGCCTTGGAGTAGCAGCCCGCGCAGTCCAGGTTGCACCGCCGCGTCACGGACGCGATGAGGATGGCAGGCACGGCAATGCCTTCCCGCGCGGCGGCCCGGCGTTTTCCCGCCTGCCTGCGCTGGAAACGGGACATCGTGGCCAGCATCGCCGCATTACGGCACGCGGCGCCGATCCCGCCGGGACCGCGTCCGATCCTTCGGACCGCCGCGCGGGCGGCCCGGGCAAAGAAAGCCCCGTTCTTGTCGTCGAACAATTCCCTTGCGTCCATCGAATCTCCTGCCGGACAATCGGGTCTGGCGGATCGCGATGTTTCCCGCCGGGCCCTTTGCGTCGAAGTCTCCAATCCCGATGCCCAATGTAACACCTCCGGAGCGAATTCCGATCACTTCGTTTCGGGACGGGCGCCCGTCGAAGGGGATCTCCGGACGGGTCAGCGCAGCACCTGGTACTCCGCGGCGCCCTCCAGGACAAGTGGAGAGGCAATGCCGTCGGGTCCTGTGAGCGTTCCCCGGAACGTGCCCAGGAAACGGAAGATCACGGGCCGTTTCAGGAATTGGGAGACGAAGTCCCTCAGCCAGGGGGGCATGTCCTTGAAGATGTCCGTCACCAGGTACGCCGGGGAGCACCGGAACACGCCTTCCAGCACGGATCCTCCCCCCACGGCGCGAAGACGGAACGCCGTCGGGTGCGGAATCGGCGGATCCCGGTCTGCGATGAAGTCCATCGGGACGCATTCGTACTCCCGGCTCGTGAGGATCCACTTCCCGTTCCCGGCGAACAGGAGCTGCCGGATTTCCCGGGAACCGAACGCCTCGTGGCTCCTGTACTGCAGAAGGCTCAGGAATCGGGAGCCTCCCGGATCCGACGGGGACGGGGGGAAGGCGCGGAAGGCGAACTGCTCGGGGTGCAGGCGGTCCAATGGGAGCACGGAAACGCTCGTGTCCGCATAACACTGCCCATGGACAACCCTGGAGCGGCCGTCGACGTCCAACGTGCCCGCGACTTCCCCCCAGGGGACGGCGACGCCGAAGCGCATGTAGGAATCCCCGGAATCGGAAAGAACGGCGCGGCCGTCCCCGGGCTTCCATGGCGGAAGGATCCCCGTGAGGGCCAGGTCGCAGGAGAAACCGGACAGGGACAGACGCAGCGTATAACGGCTGCCCGAGCCCTCGAAGAGGCCGCCCTGGAAGCGCAGCGACAGCCTGTCTCCCGCCAGGGACAGGCCGTCCTCAGCGATCCGTTCCTCGAACAGGCGGACCCCGCCGTCCGCCGACGCCAGCACCGCGTAGGCGCCCCACCCGCCGAGGAACCACTGCTTCCAATGGAAGATCACGACGGTGAGCACGGATCCGTCGTCGAGACGCGCAAGGAGGAAGAAGACGCGGTTGCGGAAATAGCCGCCGCCGGGATCCGCGAACGCCAGGTCCGCGTCGGAGGCGGCCGGGCCGCCGGGATCCTCCCAGGCGGAAGCGGGTTCGAAAAGGCGGACTTCGGCGGTCGCCGAGATCGTCAGGAGTGCGAGGAAGAACGCGAGCCGGCGGCGCGAAGCGGCCGTCATCCTCCCCCGGGAGCGCGGCGACGCAGCCCGCCGTACGGCTCCGACGGTCATGGCGGCGCCTAAAAGAAGAAGGCCGGCGGGGGGAAGTCCCTCCGCCGGCCGCTCGTCCCCTCGGGACGAGGGAATCTCACTTGAACGACTCCACGTATTCCTTCTTCAGATCCACCGCGGCCTCCTTCATGACCTGGGCCGCCGGCACCTGGCCGACAAGCAGCTTCTCCACGGCCTGGCGCAGGATCTCCGTGCCCTTGCCCAGGGAGATCACGCTGGCCTGCGGCCGCGCGTACTGGAGCTGGTCGATGGCGATCCGGCGATCCGGATATTTCTCGAAATACGCCTTGAGGTCCGGCTCGTTCAGCGTGGCCTGTCTGGTGGGCATGTAGCCCGTCTTCACGACGACGGCGGCATTGTTGGCGGGGTTGGTGAGGAACTTCATGAACTCCCAGGACCCCAGCTGGCGGTTCTTATTGGAGCTCGTCATGGCGATGAGCGAACCTCCCACGGGCACCTGGTGCTTCACCTTGCCCGGCATGAAGCCCATGCCGACCTTGAAAGTGGCCTTGCCCATGAGGTTGGCCATGCTGCCCGTGGATCCGAAGACCAGGCCGACGCGGCCGTTCAGGTACTCGGCCTGCGCGCTGGGGATGCCCGGGATGGCGATCTTGTCCTTGAAGACCATGTCCTGCCAGAACTGCGCGGCGGCGATGGCCTCGGGGCTCTCGAGGAGAATGTTGAAGTCCTCGTCCGAAATCTGTCCGCCCCAGGAATAGATGAGGCCCTGCAGGTACCAGTGGGCCGTGGTGACGCCCATCTCGAAGGCGGCGCCATAGCGGTCCGCCTTGGTCATCTTCTTGGAGAACTCCCTGAACTCGTCCCACGTGTCGGGAACCCTGTCGGGCAGGCCGAGTTCCTTGAACAGGTCCCGGTTGAAGTACAGGAGGGGCGTGCTGCGCACGAGGGGAAGCGCATAGAGCTTGCCCTTGTAGTAGCCGTCCGCGATCAGGCCGGGGATGAATGCCTTCAGGTCCACGCCCTGCTTGGGGTCCGCGGCGAAACGGTCCAGCGACACGAGCGCGGAGTCCTTGGCGAACAGGGCCACGAACGGCGAGTCGAGCAGCACCATGTCGGGCACGTTGCCGGCCGCCATGGCGGCGATCAGCTTCTGGACGACCTCGGCATAGGCGCCCTGGAACTGGGCATCCGCGACCACGTCCTTCTGGGACGCATTGAAGGCCTTGACCTGCTCGGCCTGCAGGTCTCCGGCCGCCCCCGAAAGGGCCGACCAGAAGACGACGTTCACCGGCCCCGTCTGCTTCTCGCCGGCACCCCCGGCGAACGCTGCGGAGGATGCAAGCAGCATCACGACCGCAAGCGCCCCTGCGATTCCTTTTCGATTCATGGAACAGCACCTCCTTGCTGGATTCGATCCGGCGCACGCCGTACGCGGCGCCGTATTCCGTCAACCCTTCACGGCTCCCGCGGCGATGCCCGCAATGAGCTGCTTCTGGGCCAGGAAGAACACGACCAGGACGGGGACGAGCACGAAGATGGAGGCGGCCATCAGGTGCTCCGGCCCGATCTGGTACTCCGCCTTCTCCACCATGGCCAGGCCCACCGGGAGCGTGCGCATGTTCTGCGTGTTGGTGACGATGAGCGGCCACAGGTACTCGTTCCACTTGCCGATGAAGTAGGTCAGCGTCACGGTGGCCACGGCGGGCCGTGCCAGGGGGATGGCGATCCTGATCAGGGAGCCGCCGTGCCCCAGGCCGTCCATGATGGCCGCGTCGAACAGGGCGTCCGGCAGCGAGAGGAAGTACTGCCGCAGGAGGAACGCTCCAACCACGCTGTAGCAGTGGGGCAGGACGATGCCGGGGTAGGTGTTGACCCATCCCAGGACCTTGAGGGTCACGTAGTTGGGGATCAGGGCCATCTGGTTGGGGATCATCATGGCCGCCAGCATCACCACGAACAGCTGGTTGCGGTAGGGGAAGCGGATGCGCGCGAAGGCGTATCCGGAGAGGCAGGCGACCAGGACGTCGATGATCACGCCGGAAACCGACGTGATCAGGCTGTTGACGTAGAAGCGGCCGAAGGGCGCCGTCTGCCAGGCGACCACGAAATTCTCGAAATGCAGCCTGGCGGGCCACCAGATGGGCGGGAAGATATGCACTTCCGTGGATCCCTTGAGGGAGGTGCTGAGCATCCACAGGAACGGCAGGCCGATGACCACGCAGGTGGCGATGAGCACCAGGTGGGACAGGGCACGTCCCGCCAGACGCCTCGTCTTGACTCCGGAAAGGGATGCCGCCGTGCTCATTGCAACTCCGCCTTCATCAGTAATGGACCCATCGGTTGGATAGCTTCGTCTGCACCAGGGTGATGACCATGATGATCCCGAAGAGGACCATGGCGAGGGCCGACGCGTAGCCGGACTTGAACCACTTGAACGCGTTCTGGTACAGGTAGTGGACGTAGACGTTGGAACTGTTCAGCGGCCCGCCCTGCGTCATGATCGACACCAGGTCGAAGGCCTTCAGGGCGCCGATGACGGAGGTCACCAGGAGGAAGAACGTGATGGGGGACAGGAGCGGGAAGGTGAGCTTCCAGAACGTCTGCCACGGCGTGGCCCCGTCGACGCGGACGGCGTCGTAGAGCTCCCCCGGGATCGCCTGGAGCCCGGCCAGGAAATATACCATGTCGTAGCCCACGCCGGCCCAGATCATGACGATCATCACGGCGGAAAGGGACCAGTTCACGTCCCCCAGCCAGTTGGGGGAAGCGAGGCCCACCAGGTTCAGGAACACGCGCAGGAGCCCGTAGTTCGGGTCCAGGATCCAGCTCCACACCATGGCCACCGCCACGCTCGTGGTGAAGGTCGGGGAAAAGATGATGGCCCGGTAGACCGCCCGGCCCGGCATCCTCCGGTTGAGCACCACGGACAGCAGGAGCGCGATGGAGAGCTTGATGACCACGACGCCCAGCGCCAGGACGAACGTGTTGCGCAGCACCAGCCAGAAGACGGGGTCCCTGACCATGGTCAGGTAGTTGTCGAAGCCGATGAAGGGCTTGGTCTTGGCCACCATGTTCCACTTGAAGAAGCTGAGATACAGGCTGTAGATCACGGGCCAGAAGACGAACAGGGCCAGGAGCAGGAAGTTGGGAGCGATGAAAAGGAGGAACATCCGGGCATCGTAGCGTGCCCGTCGCGACATGCGCTGCCGCGGAAGGCGATGAGCGCCTGGAGAACCCCGAGAGTCACTGGCACCCGGCACGGATACCTCCCAAACCAAAGCTTTAACTCAAGCAATCGTAGGGCTTCCCAATCCACCTGTCAAGCTTTTTTGAACCTTTTTGAGCAGACACGAACGGCGGCCACGCCCCTAACAATGGCGGCCCGCAGGAAATCCCGCGGGCCGCACCGGTTTCACGGAAACCTACGGCGTCACTTGGGCGTGGGTCCGAGCACCTTGAGCAGCAGGTCGGGACGGTTGGAGGTGATGAAGTCCACGTCCATGGAGATGAACCTGCGGATCGTCCCTTCGTCGTCGACGGTCCACACGCCGACGCGGAGGCCCTTGGCATGGAGCGCCTTGACGTAGGCCGGCAGCAGCCAACCCTGGTCGATGGCCACGTACTCCAACCCGAGCTTGGACAGCTCATCGGCAATGGATTCCGGTCCGCGCATCCCGGCCGCCTGGAAGTAGCTCTTGTTGACGCTGATGAGGGTCCGTACCTTGGGCTCCAGGACCTTCAACTCCTTGAGCGTCGGCTGGTCGAAGGAGGTGATCACGGCCTTTTCCAGAAGGTCATTGCCGCGTACGAGATCCAGGACCTTCTTCTCGATTCCGGCATACCGGGTCCCGTCGCTGCGGAGCTTGATCTCGATATGGATCTCGCAGCCCGAGGGCTTCAGGACATCCAGGGCCTCCTGGAGCGTCGGCACCTGCTGGGGTTCCACGGCGGCCTTGGTGAACTTGGCCGCGGCGTTCAGCTTGCGGATCTCCGCGAAGGTCTTGGTGCCGAGTTCCCCCGAGCCGTCGGTGGTCCGTTCCACCTTGGGGTCGTGCATGACCACCAGCTCCCCGTCGCTGGACAGGTGCACGTCCAGCTCGATGATGTCCGCCCCGCATTCCAGGCCCTTGCGGAAGGAGACGAGGGTGTTCTCCGGCATGAGGCCGGCGGCGCCCCGATGTCCCACCTTGAGAATGGGGCGACTGGGGGCGGCGGAAGCGGGTTCCGCGGTCTTTGTCGTGGCGCAGGAGACGGGGATCAGAAGAAGACCGGCGAAGAGGATTCCGCACATCCTACTGCCGATCCCGTGAACCGCTGTCATGGGTGACTCCTTGTGCGGCCGATCGTATTGCTTCCCATTGCAGCTGTCAAGCTTGACAAACCCATATGGCGGACGGAGAATCCGGCCACCATGAAATCCAGCCGATCCCCGATCCTCGCGCTCATCGCCTGTCTCCTGTCCGCGTTCCTGACCGGCTGCGGCTCGGTCCCCATGGGTCGGGTCCCGGAAGCCGCGGCGCGGCAGCTCACCATCGTGCACGTCAACGACACGCACGGACACGAGATGCCCTTCCAAACGGCGCAGGAAGGCCTGCACGGAGGCTACGCGCGCCTCGCCGCCGTGATCAAGGAGGTGCGCGGGCGTTCCGATTCGGTCCTGCTGCTCCATGGCGGAGACAGCGTCGTCGGATCCCCCACGCGCTACCTGAAGGGACTGCGGCCCGATTACGAGCAGATCCCCACGTACGGATGGCGCGGCATCGAGAGCATCGAGACGATGAACCTGCTCGGGTTCGACGCGATGGTGATCGGCAACCACGAGCTGGATTACGGCAGGCGCTGGCTGGAAGGACTCATGGCGCGCGCGGAATTCCCGGTGCTTTCCGCCAATGTGATCCGGCGGGACGTTCCCGACCTCGACGGGCTCAAGGATCAGCCTCTCGCGAAGCCGTACGTCATCCTGGAACGGGGCGGGCTGCGCGTCGGCATCCTCGGCCTCACGACGGTGGACTACGACATGAGCCTGCAGGTCCGCTTCGCGGACCCGACCCCGTTCGCCGAACGCCTCGTGCCGGAACTCGAGAAGCAATGCGACCTCGTGGTCGTGCTGTCGCACATGGGCTACAAGCAGGACAAGGAGCTGGCCCGGGCGGTTCCGGGCATCGACGTGATCGTCGGCGGACACACGCATACCCTGCTCCCGGATCCCGTCGTCGTGGACGGCACCCTCATCGTCCAGGCCGGGCAGCATACGGAAAACGTCGGGATCCTGGATCTCACGGTGGCGGGCGGCAAGGTCAGGTCGCACAGCTACGAGATGAGGCCCCTGGGCTCCTCGGCGCCGGAGGATCCGGACACGGACGCGGCCCTGCGGCGCTGGCTTTCCGTCGGGTCCGTCGGGCCCGCGCGCCTGGAGGGCGGCGCCGATCGGCCGAGCGGCCTTTCCTCCCTGGCCACGGCCGCCATGCTGGCCGCCACGAAGGCCGACGCCGCGCTGATCGGCGCCTCCTCCCTCACGGGCGGGCTCGGGCCCGGGGAGCCGTCGCTGGAGCGGTTCTTCGAGGTCTTCTGGCCGTACCACAGGAGGGGCCTGCCGCCGGAGAAGGACCTGGACGAACGCCAGCAGCTTTCCGTGCAGGACTCCTCCGCCTACGCGCCCGTCCGCGTCGTGGCGCGCGCCTCGGACGGCCTCCGGACCCTCGTCGTGGCGCGGGTGCCCGCCGCGGAGTTCTCCCGCTGGCTACGCGTCAACGAGGGCCGGCTGGGCTCCGCGGACTACGTGCAGGCGGACCTGCGCGGGCCGGAGGACGCCGCGGCAGCTGCCTCAGGTGGTACCACGACCCTCGTCCTTCCCTTCGACCTGGCGCTGCGGCTTTCCGGCCTCGGCCTGGAGCTCCCTCCGCAGGGGATGGAGGTGAAGGGCATCGAGCTCTTCGAAGCAGTCTTCTCCTACCTGGGCACCCCGCGCTCCTAGGCCTGCGGCCCCTGCCCGGGCACCCAACTGCGGAACCGCATGGGCAGCGGGTTCTGCCGGTGCGCCTCCTCGAGGATCGCGATCTGCCGCCGGACCTGGGGCAGCGTGATCTGCAGCTTGCCGCGGCCGTCCAGAACGTCGTGGAGGTTCCCGTAGAACAGGTCACGGGCGATCTCAAACGACGGCAGGGTGTAGCCGCTTTTCGCCCCGGCGGCCACGGAGGCGTCCACGGTCCAGCTTCCCTCCGTCCAGGGCAGGTCTTCCCGCGGGTAGCCCCGGTCCTCCGACCAGCGCTTCCAGACCTCCTGCCGGGGCGCCTTGGCCGGATCGTAGCACTTCCACCGCAGCTGCGTGCCGGACCCCGTCAGGCCCCCCAGGGTGCCGCTCACCGTGTACATCTCGGGCGGCGGATAGGCGAGGTAGCCGGAGATGTGGATCTCGATGGTCGGGGAGACGTTCCCGTGCAGGATGAGGAGGCAATGGTCCTCCGCGTCCCCGCCAAAGACATTGCGGGACTCCATCTTGCAGAAGACCCTGGGCTCCTCCCTCTCCCCGAAGAGCATCACGGCCTGGTCCACCGCGTGGGGCCCCGTGTTGTAAAGCGAGCCGCCGTAGTTGCACTGGTAGGTCTGCCAGTCCCACCGCCGCGCGAAGGAGCCCCAGTGGCTGCTCACGTGCAGGACGTCCCCGAGGGCCCCGGAGTCGATGACTTCCCGCATCCTCGTGAAAAAGGGCTGGAACCTGTTGTTCTGGAACGGGGCGAGCAGGCGTCCCAGGCGCACGGATTCCCTCACCATGGAGTCGAAGTACTCCAGGGTCGGGGCCATGGGCTTCTCGCAGACCACGTCCAGCCCCGCCTGCATCGCCCCCAGGGCGGCCGGTACGTGCAGCGGCGTGGGCAGCGCGTCGACGAAAAGGTCGAATCCGCCCGCATCCACCATCTCCCGCCAGTCCCCGTAGGCCCTGGCTCCCAGTTCCTTCTCCGCCTGCTCCCGCCGCTCGGAGATCTGGTCCGCCACGGCGACCACGCGAAACCTGTCCGACGCCTTGCGCAGCGCGGCGGCATGGATGCCCCAACCGCTTCGCCCAAGGCCCGCGACGCCAACGCGGACCACGCGCCGCTCAGATCCTGCCATGATGCCTCCCTGTTCCTTCACGTATCCCCGTCGACGCGGAGCGGCGGCACGACGATCCGCACTCCGGCCTCCCGGCCCTCGATCAATGCGGCCAGCTTCTCAGCGCCCAGCTCGAAAAGCCGGCGGTAATCCTGCAGGAAGCTGGTCACCCACACGCCCCACGTGAGAACGTCCTCGTCATCGTCGAAGTCGCTGTACCACACGTCCCTGCGCCACGCGAGCTCCCTTTGGCGGACCCAGGCCATGACGGCACCCGTCTGCGCGATGCCGGAGGAAACGAGAATCAGCGTCCGGCCCGCACGCGCGCCGAGACGGTCCTCCAGGATCCGGATCTTGTCCCCGAACCCCTCGGGCATCTCGAGCACCTCGTAGAACCGTCCCGCCGCCCCACAGGCCTCCACGAAGCCATCCTCCCGCATCGAGGCCACGGGATCCGGAGAAACGCGCGGCGGGCGGAGGAAGACGGGTTGCGCATCGGGAACCGCGGACAGTCTCTCCGCGGTGATGCCGCGGATGGCATCCCCGTGCGCCGTGGACACGTGGTTCAGTCCGATGGAATGCCTGTTGATGACGATCTGCGGAAGCCGGCCCTCTGTCTCCCCGGCCCAGGAAAGCGCCCGTAACGAAGGGAGCCACCACAGCAGGCCCTCATAACGGCCCAACCGGTTGCGGCTGGACCTGTCCGCAAGGGTTTCCTCGGTGATGAGGTCGAACCTGCAGGAAGGGGAGCGGAGATCCGGACCGGAGGCCGGGCGCCCCACGATGAACGCCGCCGAATGGGGAACCCGATCGCGGACCAGGTACGTTCCGGATCCCTGCCGCGACTCCAGGAGTCCCTTCCCGACGAGGACTCCGATACTCCTGTCGATAGTGGACCGGGTCACCCTGAAGCGGGAGGCAAGCTCGGCGCGCTTAGGGAATGGACTGTCCGCATCATGGAGTCCTTCAGCGATCTCCTTCATCAGAGTTCTGGCTATCGTCTGATATTGCTCAGACATGTGAAATATCAATGTACATGCTTAAGCTTCTTGTCAAGCAGATGAAAAAGCTCATTTGGAAAAAACTATCACCGCCAATAATGATTAAATATGTTCATAATAGAGCTGTTAGGAATGCAAAAAAGATACTCTTCGGTCAAATTCCTTGTTGACAGATGAAAAAGCCGGCACTAAGATGCTTGAGTCTCATTTACATATGATGAAGAATATATAAACTCGTTTCTCTTTGGCGATAACATCTGGGATGCTTGCTACAAAAAAAGTTGTCCCGCAATTATAAAAAACAACACGGATTGTCGCCGCATGCCCAGGCGACCTGACGAATGCCGGGCTAATTCATAGCAATATATGAAAATGCCCCGCCTATCTCGGCCTGGCATGCCCATTGCATTCATAAAGAAACACGAGGTGGGCGGTATGTACGGATGCCAGCGATTCAACAACCCATGCGGCGACGACATAATGGAAGCATTCTTTCCCCCTGAACCGCCACATTCGAAGACCTGGGGCCCCCTTCAGGACGGAGAGGACTCGCTGGAATGGGTGGAACCGGGAAGCAGGGCCGCCTCGATCGTCCTTCCCATCTTCCATAACCTGTGCCGTGAACTGCGGAACATGAAACGGGCCCTGGGTACGTCCGGGGAGCCGGCCGACTTCGATTCCATCCGAGATTACGCGAAGGCACGCCTGACCTGCATCGCGGACCTGATCGAGGAGGGGAGCCTGCATCCACGATGCGCCTTCCGGACCGGCGCGGCGGATCCCCTCCCCTGCCCCGGAGAGGAGACCCTGCGGATCGGCATTTTCCCCATCGCCGGGAATCCCATCCATTGGATGCATCTTCTCTGCGGGCTTTCCGCCATGTCGATTCTCGGACTGGACAAGGTGGTCTACGTCATCGCCGGAAGGGACGACAGGAAACCGGATCTGCTCCCGGCCCCCCTGCGCCACGAGATCGCCAGGGAGACCCTTTCTCTCTTCTCCCCGTTGTTCGGGTATTCCCCGATCTCCCTGGACAGCGGACGGGACGGGGAAAGCGCCGCGATCGACCTGATGCGCCTGAACGCGGGGCGGGACATCCATGCGTTCTACCTGGCCGGAACCGACCATTGCCGCCGCATCCACCCGGGCACGGGCCGGGCGGACACCATAGGAAAACTGGAAATCCTGCTCGGCTCGGAGAGGCATTCCAGCCTGGCCAAGGGGTCGCGGTTCTCCGTGGCGTTCCTGATCCGCCGCGGCGCGGCCCTCCAGGCGCCGCCCTCGCCGCTGGACCTGCATTTCATCCCCGAGGGGCCCTTGAGCTGTTCCTCCACGGCCATCCGCGCGGCCATGGCCGGCGGGGACCCGGCCGCACTGTCCTCCCTGCCCCACGGCGTCTACTCCTTCCTCAGGTCGCGCCACCTCTACGGGTGGTGGGCTGCCGCGGCACCCCGCGAGGACGCCCTGCCCCTCTTCCCGGAGGCGGTTCCATACCAATAGATCCGGGAGCCGGGGGAGCTTCTCATGGACGGGCCGTTCCCGGCCACGGGCCAGGGCCTCAAGGCCGTGGCGGACGGCTACCCCTCGATCTCCTTGATCGCGTCCGCGGGGATCTTTCCCCCATAGGCCACCTTCAGGAGGCCCGGCAGATACTTGTCCATCATGTGGACGGCCGGGTAGATGGCGTTGCGGACCAGGGAATAGGTCAAGGCGCAGCCCTCGAAGGCGATGCTGCTCTTGTAGCGCACCTCACCGTCCGACCAGTCCATCTCGAAGTTGCCGATGTAGATCCCGTAGTTGGCACGCGTGAGGAATTCAGCCGCCGCGCCACGGAGTTCTTCGGGAATGCTGTTGGGCGCCACGGCGTAGACGAGCAGCTGCCGCGCGTCGGGGCGCACCGAGGCGAAGACGCGCAGGCTCCCGCTACGGCCCTGGAAACGCATCGTGTAGGCATTCCTCTCCGGCATCTCCTGCGGGTACCATTCGTCCTCGATGAGGAAACGGCCGAGGGTCTTGAAGGCCTCCAGGTCCAGATTCTGCTCCTGGTTTTCGCTCATGACGGGCTCTCCTTTCCTAAGGTATTCCGCGACGGCCATGGATCCAGGGTGGCACGTTTGCCCCCATTGGTCCAGAAGGCACCCGATAAAAGGCACGTGGGACACTTCAATACCCACGCGCATTGTGCTACACTGCGCCGCTCATGAAGTGGATCCGGAGGCTTCTTTTCTTCACCCTTCTTGCGGGCTACCTTGCATTGTGTCCCTTCATCCTCCTTTACACCCTCGGCATCGTCATCCGGCCGGCGGCGGAAGAGAGCATAGTGAAGACCGGCGTCCTCTTCGTGGCGAGCGCCCCGGCGGGAGCGTCCATACTCCTCAACGACCGCCCCAACCCCAAGGACACGCCGGCGGCCATCGTCGACCTGCCGCCGGGCAGCTACCAACTGCGGCTCCAGCTGGCCGGATACCGGGAATGGTCCCGCACCCTGACGGTGAAGGAAAGCTCCGTCACCCTGGCCGACGACATCCTGATGATACCGGAGAACTGGGTCTCCACGAAGATTTCCCCGGAAGCCTTCTCCACCCTGACCTCACTGGGCGGCAGCGCCTATGTCCTTCTGAGGAAGAGCTCCCGCCTCGAGGAGCTGTACGTCTACAGCCTCCCGGAGAACCGCCTCGCCCCCGTGCTGGAGGAAGGCTCCCCGAAACGCGGCGCGCTGATCCGTTCCCTGACGACCATGAGCGGAAGTTCGGCATTCCTCGTCGAGACGGTGAAGGCCGGCGAGCGCACCGCCTATATGGCTTCCATCCAATGGCCCAAGACGGTCCTGAAGGACGTCACGCAGCTGATCCCGGCCTCCTACGACAGGATCGAATGGTCCCCCAGCTACCCCGACGACCTGTTCGTCCAGCACGGAGGGCGCATCGACTGGATCCGCATCTCCACCGCGACCGTCCGCAACGTGATGGCCAAGGGGGCCATGGGATTCGGCGTCGCCGGCAGGGACCTCTACGTCCTGGAGACCGACGGGACCCTATCCAAGATCGACTCCAATGACGGCAGCCGCAACCCCCTGCGTTCCTTCAAGGGGATGCCGATCGGTTTCCTGCCCAATCCCCCGATCCGCATCGTCCAGGCCGGAAGCGGGATCTTCCTGCTGCACGGAAGCAATGGCACCTTCTCCGCCGCGCTTCCGGAAGCCCGGACCACCATAGGCGGCGTGCGCAGCTTCACCGTGGACTGGTCGACCGGGACCGTCCTCCTCTGGAAGGCGGACCGGCTCGGACTGCTCGAGCTGTGGGAACCGCAGGAGACCAGGACCATCTCCAAACCGGAACCCGTGCGGGAGCCGGAATGGATCTGGACGGGAGGGACCGACATACGGCAGGCGTTCTTCGTCCACCGCGCCTCGCACGTTCTCTTCCAGGACAGGAACCGGACCTTCATCGTGAGCCCCGACTTCGGGACCGGGGAACGGACAGTGACGGAGATCGTCGCCCTGCAGCCCGGCACGTCCGTCCACTACGCGGACCGGGAAGGGCGGCTCATCCGGCTTGAGGAACGGACCCAGCAGGTCACCCGCACGGAGATCGTCCCGCGTACGACCGTGATGCGCGAGTTCCTGCAGGACATCGGAGACCGGTATGGATTCTAGGGAGTTCGTCTTTTCGCGCAATGCGGCCACGGGAAAGCTGCGGTCCCTGCAGCGGTTCCTGGAGTTCGTGCCCGCCACCTGCAGCTGGCTCATCATCGTCGGCCTGCTCGTCCTGATGTTCGTGGAACCGGTCATCACGGCGCTGTTCATCATCGCATTCGTGCTGTCCTGGCTGTTCCGGATGGTGTACTCCAACACCCTCCTCGCCCTCTCCTTCTACCGCCTCTCCGCGGAGGAGAAGACCGACTGGATGGGAAGGCTGCTCAGGATGGAGCGCCTCGAAGAGTACGCGGAGGAGGTGGCCCGGGAGCCGCGGAAGGCCACCATGAAGGAGAGGACGTCCCAGCGGAACCTGCTGCGGGACCTGCGCGCCGCCCTGGACGGCAAGGAGCCCCCTCCCGAATGGCACGAGGTGCGCCACGTGGTGCTCATCCCCGTGGCCCGCGAGACGCGTGAGATCTTCGAGCCGGGGATCGTGAGCATCGCCCAGGGGACCTTCCCGTCGGAAAAGGTCCTCGTGATCCTGGCCGTGGAAGGCAGGGCCCCGGCGGAGACCATCGCCGACGCCCGCGCCGTGCAGGAGGCCTGGGGAAGCAGGTTCATGGACCTGCAGGTGGTCCTCCACCCGGACGGCATCCCGGGGGAAGCGCGCGTCAAGGGAGCCAATTCCACGTTCGCGGCCAAGGCTGCGGCGGAGTTCATGCGGGTGCGTGGGATCGGATACGACCGGGTGGTCCTTTCCTGCTTCGACGCGGACACGGTGGTGAGCCCGCAATACTTCGGCTGCCTGACCTACCACTTCCTCACGTGCCCCAACCGGAACCGCGCCGGATTCCAGCCGATCCCCGTCTACACCAACAACTTTTGGGAGGCCCCGAGCTTCGCCCGGATCCTCGACATCAGCTCCTCGTTCTACATGCTCGTCGAGGCCACCAATCCGGAGAAGCTGGTCACCTTCTCCAGCCACAGCATGAGCTTCAAGGCCCTGGTGGACATCGGCTACTGGCCCGTGGACATGGTCTCCGACGACTCGGCCGTCTACTGGAAGGCCTTCATCCACTTCGACGGGGACTACCGCGTGGTGCCCATGTACGTGACGCTCGCCATGGACCTGACGCAGTCAGAGACGATGGCCAAGACCGCCGTGAACCTGTACAAGCAGAGGCGGCGTTGGGCCTGGGGCGTGGAGGCCTTCCCCCTGGTGGTCTCCGCGTTCCTGCACTCGAAGAAGATCCCCCTTTTCACGCGCATCAAGCAGGCGTTCCGGCTGTTCCATGCGCACATCACCTGGGCCACGTGGCCCTTCATGCTCACAGTCATGAGCTGGCTCCCCGCCATGGTGATCTCCATGGGCCACTCCCATTCCGTGGTCCGCTACAACGAGCCGCGCGTACTGAGCACCATGTTCAACCTGTCCATGATCGGGTTCCTCGTCTACGCCGTGCTGAGCCAGGTGTTCCTGCCGCGGCAGAAGGGCGGGACCCCGGTCTGGAAGAGGCTTCTGCACGCCCTGGAATGGGTCCTGGTCCCTCCCGTGAGCCTTGCCTTCGGCGCCATCCCCGCATTGGACGCGCAGACGCGCCTCCTCCTGGGACATCGGCTGGGCTTCTGGGTGACAGTCAAGAAACGCAAGGAGAAAAAGGGCGCTCCGAAGGCCTGATGCGGCATCAGGCGCGGAATCCAGTGACGGGGCCGTGGTCCCTTTCACGGCATCCGGCGCCGGCGGGCCTCCCAACGCGTCAAAGCGACGATTCCCCATCGGCGGCCCGCTCCCGCTGCATGCGGCGGCGCAGCTCCCTCTTGCGCTTCCTGTCGCTCTTGCCGCCGCCGCTGCCCGACCCGGAGCCGAAGCCCTTGAACAGGATGCTGCACAGGGCGAGCAGTCCCCAGGCCTGCCAGTAATTGAGCCGCTTGAGCCCGAAGAGCTCCGGCATCAGCCAGTTCCACAGGAGCATGACGACCCAGCCGAAAAGGAAGACCAGTCCGAGACCCAGGATGCCAACTCCGATCCCGAGCCCGATCTTCTCGCCCAGGCTGCGGTCTTCCCACCAGGCTTCCATGTCCATGCCATGCCCCCCGCCTCCGCAGGGATCCCGGGGAGCCGCGTTCCCTTGATCCGACATGTCCCACCTCCTCCTCATTCCTCGATCCAGTGCCTCAGGGCCCGGGAAAGGCTGCGCACGGCGTAGCGCTTGCGCGCCGTCAGGGTGTCGATGCTCTCCCCGGTGGCCGCCGCCAGCTCCCGGAACGTCATGCCGCCGAACACCTGCGCCTCCACCACCCGCCTCTGGGCGGCCGGCAGGGCCCTCAGGGCGTCGTTCAGGGCTTCCGTGAGGCTGTCCCTCACGAAGGCGTCCAGGGGATCCAGGCCGACGCCCGAGATGATCTCACGCAGCGTCTCCTCGGCCACGTCCGTCTCCCCGGAGGCAACGCGCACCTTCTCGTGCCTCCATGCGTCGATCAACCGCCGGGAGAACAGGACATTGATCCAGGCCGGCAGGTTGACGATGTCCGCCACCAGATGCAGGCGCTCCAGGGTCTCGGCATAGACGTCGTGCACGATGTCCTCCGCCTCCTCCAGAGTCCGCCCGGCGGCACGCAGGCGGGACAGGAAGCGCGGTTTCTCGCTCCTGTAGGCCTTCTCGAGCCGCTCGAGGGAATCGCCGTTCTTCCGTGACCGATCCTCATTCATGGCGTACACCCATATCGACGGATGACATGCGGATTTAGTGTATCCGCCATGGTCCAAAGGCGGCTACGGGCGCCCGGGGGCTGATAGGGCGTCCCGGCCCCTTGACCGGGGATTATTAGATCGATAGAAACTGTGGGAGCCATGAGCAATATCCTCCAGTCCCTTCCCATCGGAGAAAAGGTCGGTATCGCCTTTTCCGGCGGCCTGGACACCAGTGCCGCCATCTACTGGATGAAGCAGAAGGGCGCCGTTCCCTACTGCTACACGGCCAACCTCGGACAGCCGGACGAGAGCGACTACGACGCCATTCCCAAGCGCGCCCTGGAATGCGGGGCGGCCAATGCGCGCCTCATCGACTGCCGCGTGCAGCTGGTACGGGAAGGCCTGGCCGCGCTGCAATGCGGCGCCTTCCACATCGCGACGGCGGGCCTCCCCTACTTCAACACCACCCCCATCGGCCGGGCCGTCACGGGCACCATCCTGGTGGGCGCCATGAGGGAGGACGGGGTCAACATCTGGGGCGACGGAAGCACGTACAAGGGGAACGACATCGAACGTTTCTACCGCTACGGGCTCATGGTCAACCCGAGCCTCCGCATCTACAAGCCCTGGCTGGACCAGACCTTCATCAATGAGCTGGGCGGCCGCAAGGAGATGTCGGAGCTTCTGGAGAAGGCCGGCCTCGGCTACCGCATGAGCAAGGAGAAGGCCTACTCGACCGACTCCAACATCTGGGGCGCCACCCACGAGGCCAAGCACCTGGAGTTCCTGAACAACGGGATGAAGATCGTGGAGCCCATCATGGGCGTGGCCTATTGGAAGCCGGAGGCGAGGATCGAGACCGAGACCGTGACGGTGGGCTTCCACGAAGGGCTTCCCGTCTCGCTGAACGGACAGGGCTTCCCCACCCCGGTGGACCTGGTGCTGGAGGCCAACCGCATCGGCGGCCGCCACGGCCTGGGCATGAGCGACCAGATCGAGAACCGCATCATCGAGGCCAAGAGCCGCGGCATCTACGAGGCGCCGGCCATGGCGCTGTTCTACATCGCCTACGAGCGCCTGATCACCGGGATCCACAACGAGGACACCATCGAACAGTACCGCGACATGGGCCGCCGCCTCGGACGCCTGCTGTACCAGGGCCGCTGGTTCGACCCGCAGTCGATGATGCTGCGCGAGACGCTGCAGCGCTGGGTGTCCAGCGCCGTCACGGGGGAGGTCACCCTGGAGCTGCGGCGCGGCAACGACTACACCATCCTGAACACGGAAAGCCCCAACCTGACCTATGCCGCGGAACGCCTTTCCATGGAGAAGACGACGAGCGCCTTCACGCCGCAGGACCGCATCGGGCAGCTGACCATGCGGAACCTGGACATCGCCGACAGCCGCAACAAGCTCATGGTCTACTCCAAGGCGGGGCTCCTGGCCCCCAAGACCTTCGAGGGCCTGCGCCTCCTGGAGGGCGGCGAAGAGGAAACGAAGAAGCCGAAGGGGAAGAAGAAGTAGCGCCGGGTGCCGTATTCGCCCGTGGCCGCGGCACCCGCGGCCTTCTTTTCGATCCCTTTCGATTCATTTCTTTCATGTTGCACTTCGAAAGCAAACACCTTGACAGGCGCATCCCCATCCGCTATCACTGATCCTGCCGCTTCAAACGGCGATCTCATGGAAGGAGTGAGCCCATGGGCGATTCCGTGTCGTCGGTGAAACCCATCCTGGAACGGTTCCGACTGGACGGCCGCACGGCCCTGGTGACCGGAGGCGGGCAGGGCATCGGCCGCGCCTACTGCCATGCGCTGGCCGAGGCGGGGGCCTCGGTGGCCGTGGTGGACAGGAACGCCGAGGTCGCGGAAAAGGTGGCCGCGGAACTGGCCTCCAAGGGGGGGCGGTCCCTGGCCGTCGTGGCCGACGTCACGGACCCCGATGCGGCGAAAAAGGCGGTGAAGGCCGTCGTGGACCGGTGGGGCCTCCTCACCATCGGCGTGAACAACGCGGGCATCGGCATGTGGGTGGATTCCGAGAAGGCCACGCCGGAGCAGTGGCGGAAGGTCCTCGCCGTGAACCTGGACGCCGTCTTCTACTGCGCGCAGGCGGAGGCGGCCGTGATGCTCGCGGCCGGCTACGGGAAGATCGTGAACACGGCTTCCATGTCGGCCCACATCGCCAACTGGCCCCAGAACCAGGCGGCGTACAACTCCTCCAAGGCGGGCGTCCTGCACCTCACCCGGACATTGGCCCAGGAATGGGCGCCCCGCGGCGTGCGGGTCAACAGCATCAGCCCCGGGTACACGAGGACCGCCCTCGTGGAGGACCTCCTGCGGACCCCGGAGGGGAAGAAGATGAAGGAGGCGTGGCTTCCGCTGATCCCGCAAGGGAGGATGGCGGAAGTGACGGACCTGACGGGTGCCCTGGTCTACCTGGCCTCGGAAGCCTCCGACTACGCGACGGGGACGGACATCGTCGTCGACGGCGGCTACTGCGCCCGATAGAGGCGCCGCGGGAAGCGGAGGAGCGCACCATGTCCGACTACGTCCGGGTGGCCGTCGAGGCGGCGCGTGAGGCGGGAGGCCTCCTGGCGGACCGCCTCGGTTCCCTGCTCACAGTGGAAAGCAAGGCGGACAGGAGCCTCGTGACCGACCTGGACCGCGAGTCGGAACGGATCATCGTGGGCCGCCTCAAGGGGTCCTTTCCGCTGCACGGGATCCTGGCGGAGGAGGGAAGCCCCGGGGGAAGCGGGGACGAGTGGGTCTGGGTCATCGATCCCCTGGA
>Ga0153915_10000150_pt1 | contig 62409 bp, 86 predicted proteins | sample Opewatmetagenome_2_FD_107003 | JGI IMG/M metagenome (GOLD analysis project Ga0153915, IMG submission 107003) | Freshwater wetland microbial communities from Ohio, USA - Open water 3 Core 3 Depth 3 metaG | ecosystem: Environmental > Aquatic > Freshwater > Wetlands | place: USA: Ohio, Lake Erie...
AACGTTGACAACTACATACAATCCAGTGAGTACCAAGAAACCACGGCGAAGACACTTCTGGCAGTTCCAGATGGTGAGCAGTGAGGAAACAATGAGAAAGCTGCGAGTCAGAAAAAAAAAAATCCTTTCCTATTTAATCACTTCTATCACACAAGTCGAAACGTCCATCTCAAACGGACGTATGTCAGACGTGACCTACTGGCACTGAGGAAGACAGGTCAAATAAATTTTCGCTGACTGGAATGTTTACCAGTTCAGAAGATTAAAATCTGTTAATCACTTGAAAGGAGCGATTATTATGACAAAGACAATGGGTAAATTCAATGTATCATCAAAGTTCAATACGCAGTTCAATTACGAGGGGTACAGCAAACAGTGTGAAGTAGCATTCAGAGATTACATGATATGGTGTGAAAAATCAAAAGCACCCAAAGCTTTACAGGCTGAGTATAACAGGGTTTTAAAAGAAAAGAAAGATGCTAAGACAACCGACATCTTTGTACTGGCAATAACGTCGTTAACAACATTGGAATTCGAAAAAGCTACTGGCAAGAAGATTGATATACCTAAAGCTAAAAAGTTAAAAGAAGTCAAGGAATTCACCGCTCCTGATTTAAACGCCATGATGGCAAATGTTGGTGGTGTTACAGTTGAAATCAATAGACTCGAATGTCAGAACGGACTCAATAATGACGACACAGTTATAATTACAACAGAAGGCAAGAATGCAGTTGAGATTGGTATAGAAGTACACGAAGCATACGAAGCTGGCAAGACATTTGTTATTGATACTATTACAAATGTACATGATGCAATTGCAGAAGCGGTTACAAAAGAACCAGATTATGAAGCACTTTACAATGAATACAAAGCAGGTGGCAAGGTTGCTGATATCTGCAAGCGTGAAAACATAAGCAAGTCAACATTCTACGCAAAGGTAAAGAAATTTCAATAAGTCGAAACGGTGCTGTTATCTAAATGTTATGATTACAACTTGTTCAGGTCGAGGGTATGAGGCACAAGCTAGAAGCTTGCAGGCAATATTACAGCCATGAAGGTAATCGTAACATTTAGATAACAGCACTGTAATGTGGAGATAGCCTACCACATCTGAGGATGACAGGCTAAATTTGAGAGGAGCGATTACTATGACAAACAATACGAACGTTATCACAATGAACGAAATCGTCAACAGAGTTGAGAAAGACAGCATTGGCAAGATAGACCTCACAGCAAGTACATTTAGAATGGCTGACAATGGTTTGCTTTGGGTAGGTGGAGAAGATGGTGAGTGTCAGCAAATGAAACTTAATAGGCATGCAGCTTCACAGATGTTCTCAAAGTTCAATATGCCAGGTAAATATTTCAGCAATTTGCTTCAGGAAGACCCAGAATTGACAGCTTATCACTTCAATAAGGTAGTTGATAAGACACCACACGAAGACCTGTTTATACGTACCAAAACAGGCATCCATACCGACGTTGATGATGAAGGCAACGAAGAGACTGAAGATAGTAGCATCCCAGTAATACGTGGAGTCATGAGTGATATGTACGCAGTGCTTGACAACGACATGGTAGTAAGAGGACTGCAGGCAGTTATAAACAAATTTGGTAATGATTATCAAATAGTGACTCATCATCTTGATGATAGAAGAATGCATATAAGGATATTGTTTCCAACTACAGCAAGACAGTTTGGATACACAAAGGATAATCTGGGGGATATTCTTCAGGTGGGAATTGACATAGTGAACAGTGAAGTTGGAATCAGCAGCATGAATATAGCAGGACTGGTTTGGAGACTTATTTGCACGAATGGTTTACGCAGGATGGATAGAGGAGAAACATTCATACAAAGACACATATATCTTGACACTCCGACATTCTATAATCGTATTGGACATGCAATGACAAAGGGAATACAATCTGGTATAGATACTATGGTTAACTTTTCAGAAAGCAAAAAGTTTGAACTTATCAGACCAATGCAATCAATGCAGGTTATAGGCAAGCAGTATGACCTTACCAAGACGATAGTTGAAAGAGCACAGGAAGTTTGGGAACATGATGCTACAGCATATGGTGTAATTAATTCTTTCACAGCAGCAGCAAGAGGACTGGACAATGAAAGACGCCTTGAACTTGAAAAAGTTTCTGGACGCTTATTAACCCTCAATACTAAGGACTGGCATAGGATTGATACATTAGCAGAGGAATATGAAGTTATAGAGGATTGAGAATGCATATAATAGGAGGTCGCTATCTGTGACCTCCTAGAATTGATTTAAGCCAACCAAAAATTTTGGTCGGAAATATATCTGACCCAGACACAATTGATTGAACAGAGGGGGTTATGTGATGGATGCAAACGAGATAAACAAAATTTTTGAAACAAATTTTAATTGGATTCGTTCCGCTGCAGGACATTGGCTTATGAAACTTACAATAGATTGGAATATTCACTTCTTTGACTTTGATGATTTGGTGCAGATTAGCTCTTATGCAATGTTCAAAGCAATCACAACCTATAAGGATTCGAAAGGAGTTAAGTTACAAACATGGGTACATACTCATATAAACAATGAAATTCTAAGTGAAGTCAGAAAGTTCAATAAAAACGTTAAAGCAGTTAGCCTCACAACACCTGAAGACGACAGTACAGAATTCGAGTTGATAAGTTATGAAAATGGCTATGACCAGATTGAAGATAACATGTTTGCAGGCAATATCAAGAATATACTTACTGAGCGTGAGTATCAAGTGCTTTGGATGTTTGCTGTTGAAGGTATGAGTCAAACAGATATCGCACCAACAATAGGAGTCCAACAGCCACAAGTTTACCGCATACTCAAGAATATTAGGAAAAAAGTAGAAGATTATGTTAATGCTTAAACATAATATATAGGAGGTGGAGGAGTTTTGCCAGCTATAGTACTCATTGAAGACAAGTTTTGTATAGGTGGTCTTGACCAGGATGGTAGGGATGTTGCAAAAAACATCCCTGGGGCTAACTGGAGTAAAAGATTGATGACATACACTTGGCAACCTGAATACAAAACGTACAAAACTATCAAACAGCAATTTCCTGGAATAAGTGTATCAGATGCTGTACAAAAGTGGGTTGATAAGTTTTTAGCAGCATGTGAAAAATTTGAAACCATGAAATCCGTTGCTGACGTGACACTGCCAGTCGAATTGGGTAATAAATTGTTTCCATATCAACGCGTTGGCACTAATTTTATGTATAAAGCAAAGCGTGTTATAAATGCTGACGACATGGGACTTGGAAAAACTCTTCAGGCAATATGTGCTTGCCAAATGACAGGAAGTGACTGCATCTTAGTAGTCACTCTTAACTCATTAAAATTTACATGGGAAGCAGAAATCAAAAAGTGGTCAGATTACAATGTTACTGTGCTTGATGGTAGCAGGGAGAAAAAGGAAAAAGCTATTAATGGTTTTCAGGGTGGATTCCTGATTGTGAATTATGAGTCATTTAAGCTGTTTGAGACGCTTTGGGAATGTGAGTGGGATGTGGCTATATTTGACGAAGCACATAGACTTAAAAATCCAAAGGCACAGCATACTATAGCTTGTAAACACGTTAAATCTAATTGGATGTGGCTTCTTACTGGTACTCCTATGGAAAATGCTCCTGGGGAACTTTGGAGCTTGTTAAACATATTGTTTCCGGAAACTTTCAGCAGTTATTGGAGATTTGTTGACCAATATTGTGTGGTAAATGAAATCGAATCAGATGATAAGACTATACGTATACCTGGATGTGCAAGTTATCCAAAAGAAGTGCATCAACTGCTTAGTCCTATAATGATACGACGTATCAAAACTGATGTTTTAAAGGATTTGCCTGATAAGCTGTATCAAAACATACTTGTGGAACTTGATGCTGCAGACAGAAAAGCATATCATGATATAATCAAAGAAATGATTGTAGTCTTAGACAATGGTGATGTTGTAGCAACACCTACTGTTATAGCACAGTATACGCGTTTGAAGCAGGTATGTATTTCGCGCGAATTATTAGGTAGCAATCGTACCAACGTTCATAGTGCCAAACTTGATGCACTGTCAGAATTAGTGGAATCGGCAATACCATTTCATAAAATGGTCATCTTTACAACACAACTTGAGGCTTTAAAATTGGTTAAGGACAGATTATTTCGAGACCATGGTATAATACCCTTGGAGATATCTGGAGATATTACAACGCCAAATAGGCAGCATAACATTGATTTGTTTCATAATGACCCAGAATCTAAAGTATTCGTTATAACTGTTAAATCTGGTGGAGTAGGGTTAAATCTAACTCCTGCAGATATATGTATCAACCTTGATAAACATCCAAATCCAATGGTAAACTTGCAGGCAGAAGATAGGCTGCATAGAATAGGTCAAAAGAAAAATGTTACAGTTTATAGCATCATAGCGAAAGATACTCTTGAAGAGTACATTGAAAACATGCTTATGAGGAAAGAACAACAATTCAATCACATTGTAAATGGTGAACTTACATTCATTACAAAATATTTAGATACTTTAATGAAGCGTTGGAATTAATTTAACTGTACCAGAGTATAATATGACAGAACGCACCAAAAGGTGTGAAACAATCTAATTTTGAAAAGGAGATTTTATTATGGGAGTCAAATTGACTGACAAAAACAAGGACAAAACTGCACCTGCTGTAACAAAAGCAACAACACCTGCACCATCACCTGCACCTGCACCTGTACCTGCTGGCACACCAGCACCAAAAACTGTTATGGTTGATGGTAAGAAAATTATTCCTACAAGTGGTGTCTTCATGATATCCAGTCCCAATGGTGTTTTCAAGTATATCGGCACATCAACCAGAATAGAAGTCTGTATCAGGGACTATTTCAAATGGCTTGCTGATAATAAACACGGGAGTGTTGAAATGCAGAAAGCATACAAAGAAAACGGAGACAAGCTCAATTGGTCAATACTCAAAACTTGTGACAAAGCTGAATTCGCAGTTGAGAAAGCAAAAGCTTGCAAGGAACACAATATTGATATCAAAATACCATTTTCAAAAGATGTAATCAAGGCTGCAGATATTAACCCTGAGAAGATTGATGAACAGATGAAAGCAGGTAAATAACATATTTTGAACACTGAAAAAGCCAGCCGTATATAGCGGTTGGCTTTTTCTTTACACAGAAAGGAGCGTGCGTGCAGTGCCAGAAGCAAGTACGAATAAACAGGAAAGACAATCTAGAATATTAGAAACACTTGAAACAATGATTAATGACGATAGGACTCAAAAGTCGGAGCGTGACGCTGCCAAGGCGCGTTGGGAACATATCACAGGAGAGAAATGGACAGGTAAGTGCAAGGCAAGCCAACAGAACACACGTCAGAGCGGTACGAATTCTAAGAAATCTCAAAGCAGTTCAGGACCTACAGTTGATGAAAAGTTTTGGGAAGATGTCTTTGGAAAAGGTTTTGGTAAAGGATTTAATAGTAAGTCCAACGATAATCCTTTTAAGTATGCTTGGGAACAAAGACAGAAACAAAGAGAATATGGACCAACAAGTTGGGATTATTCTTATGATTCAAAGGAATATGATGACCCAAGAACACAGTCTAAGAAAACAGGACGTGATTATGACTTCGGGTTTAATCCGTGTACAGATAAGCAATATGATTATCTTGATGCTATTTGTAAGTTCTTCAGGTGGAAGCATCCTGAGCATTGTGACATATCATTTGAAGAAGCTAGCTCTTTTCTTAACAAATATAGCAATGTATTTAATGCATTTAAACAAGAAGCTAGGAATGTTACACGTCTTAAAGAATTATTCGAAGCTTTTGGCGTAAAATGGGATATGACGAAGCGTACTTGGGAATGGGAGCATGAGCGGAAAGGAGGAAGATTATGAAAGAGATTGGATACTATGTTATGAATTGTGTTGCAGGTTTTATTGTCGGTGGTGTAATTGGATTGTTTCTTTTGTCTATAATTGGCGTTAGTGGATTGTTTGCAAAAGAACTAAATGATGATAATCATTTAACTAATTCACAATTATCTGTAGCATTAAGAGACCTAGCTGAATTTGGAATATGCTATGTAAGCAGCGAAGTGCATGCATGGGATATATCTAGAGCTGTACCCATTACAACCAAAATCGTTAAAATTGATAAACACAATACTTGGAGAATTGAGGAGGTTAAAAACAATGCATAATGATTTCACATACTCACAGATTACCTGTTATAAGCGTTGTCCATTAAAATGGTATTTCAAGTATTTTAAAATGCTTGAACCAAGAACACGAAGCAAGGCATTCGAGATTGGCTCATATGTACATCATTTGTTGGAACAATTTTACATGTTACCACAAGGTAAGGAAATGACAGATGTTGAATTGAAAGAAGCAGTATTAAAAGCTTCTACGGATTACTATGATGAAAAGACAAAGGAAATGTTTGAAGATGAAATCAATGGTGTAGCAGAAATCCGCTGTGATGCTGAAGAGATTGCAATGAGATACATGGATAAGTATATGGTAGACCATGAAAAATATACTCCTCTATGGGTTGAAAAAGAGTTTGCCATCAAGATAAGGAATCCACAGGGTAAAAAGACCAAAGATATACTACGTGGAAAATTCGATATGGGTGCTGTTGATGAATTTGATACGGCATGGTTATTTGAACACAAAACAACTGGTATATCTGTTGAAAATCGTCTTGACACTATAGACCTTGATGAACAACTCGACCTGTATCAGATGGTTGCTGATACAGTACCAGAAATATTGCCTGACTTTGGAGGTATCATTTTCAATATAATGCGTAAGAAACCGCCTACCATTCCTAGGGTGCTTCAGAAGCCAGCAGGGACGTTAAGCAGGGCTAAGGATATAGATACCACCTACGATATCTATATGGAAACAATCCACAAACATGGGCTTAATCCAGCCGATTATTCAGATATACTTGGAATCCTGAAGGAAAAAGGAGATACCTTTTATGGCAGAAAACTTGTTCAAAGAAGTCAGGGACGTATAGACAATGTTCGAAGCGGATTATACTATGCTGTAAAGAAAATCAAGGATAATGTAAAGTTGTTTGAGAAGAAAAATGACATCAATGTGTTTCACAGGACTCCAAATTTCATGTGTAGCAGGGATTGCAGCTATTGTGAACTATGTATAATGCAAAGTAAACATTGTGACTGGGAAGGATACGCAATGGCTTCATTCGACATCAGAGAGACATTAAACCCAGAATTATCCAGTGTAGATGTGATGGAATGAACGTTCATAAGTCCATGTATAATATTGTGTACCTCATAGAGATGTGTATTTGCTACCTGGTGTTCCTTGTTTATGGCGGTGACGAAAGTTGCCGCCTTTACATATGGAGAAATATCTCAATTGGTAGAGTACCGCATACAAATTCTGCGGAGGTTTTTGGTTCAAATCCAAGTTTCTCCACCTATTGTTCTAAGGTATCTCTTATCGGACAGGGGAGTACCCCTGTAGGTAAGATGGAAGAATGTGAGTCTCGACGCAGTACCAGCTAAGAGCCACCACAAGCTGTCACGTGCTATAGAGGGATGAGTTGCAGCATTGCTAGCAGACAGTGAGCGTAACTGCAATAAATCTTGTCGGTAATGTGCGTATTACTTACGCTGATACTTGATAAGTATGGTTACTCAGTGGTTCTTGACTGAGTTATAATATAAGTGTGATAGCTTTTCCATGACTTACCGGATAGACGGTACACAGCCACGAGTGGCTGTGGAAACTGTTGTGTAGATGTGAGTTTTCATACTCTATAATGTCTAGAGGCGAGAAAACGAGTCATACAACAGTTTCCAGAGTCACTCAGTGACTCTTAAGCTGGCACAGGTCTGGTGTAGTGACATTATAACACCAGACCTGTGCAGCCTTCATTGAAGTGATTTTACCAGCACTCGAACGCATGACGAGTCCAGTTAGCCTGGTGAGGGATATAACTATCTCAATATAAAACTTGTATGAGAAGGTTAATTTTACGTGGAAAGAACGTGTTGTTCCAACAAACCGTCGAACAGGTGGAAAGCCTTTAATCTTTTCATTTTGCTGGTCAGCAGTTGTTGATTTCTTTAATAGGTTACGTACGCCAAGAGTCAAAAGCTCAATCAAGAAATCACAAAAGCGAGTACGTTGGAAAAAGCTGATATTTATAAAGGCAGGTCGGGTGGAATACTTTACCTGTCTTTGTAATATAATCTATATATACAGAATTAGCGTGTATGCAGAGAGGAGGTGAAAAAGAGTGAATGATTTTACAAAATTGATGACCAAAAAATCAATTACAGTTGAGGAAACTCCATATTATGTCAAAATTCTTATCTATGCTATGTCAGGCATTGGAAAAACAGTCCTGGCAGGTTCAGCTCCTGATTTGTTTATATTTACCTGTGAGAATGGCTTATTAAGTCTCAAGAATCCAAATTTGAAGCATATTGTCAATCAGAAGGCGAAAACCTTCCCACTAGACAACTTCATAGAAATGAATGCAATGTATGAGTTTTTATACAATCATTGCATTTTGCGTGATAGGCTTCAAAAGATTCTGAAACAGTACGCAGGTAAAGCAAAGAAGGATGTCCCAAAAGAAGTTGTTGCAAAAGTATCAAAATTGAAGGATGCAATATGGTCTATGGAAAAAGGAAATTCACCAAGAAATGGTGAAGAACCTAGACTATACTATTGTGTTGCAATTGATTCTCTTACGGAGCTTCAAAAACGTAGTATGGATAGAATACTCGATATCAAACATGGTACTGGTATGGTTGATATGAATGATGCTGGAGATATATGTGCTGAAAATGATGAAACACCTGAAGGTGAAGAGAAACAGCCATTGCCAATAGCAGAAGATGATACTACACTTATCACTGGATTTGCTGATTTCGAGGTACAGGCAGCAACATTACCTGATTATGGCAGCAATACAAACCAGATGAGAAAGTTGGTCAGAGCATTCAGAGACCTTCCTATGAACGTTATATTTACGGCGTTGGAAAGGGAAGTGAAAGATGATGTTACTGGAGAAATGTTTACCAGACCTGCTTTGACTGAAAAACTTGCTGAAGATGTTCTTGGATATGTTGATATAGTAGGATACTATTATTCAAAACTGGTTCAGGTTGAAGGAGAACCAGATAGAATTGATAGAGTGCTTCAAGTTCAACCTTTCAAGAATAGGCAAGCTAAGGACAGAAGTGGTATGTTAGGAAATGGTGTTAAAAATCCAACGTTTACCAGAATCATGAATTTGATAACTGGTATTGAATCATAACAGTAGAAGTATGAAGAATATGAAGCGTATAGCGGAAAGGTAGTGTGCGTATTATGGCATTAAAAAAGAAACTTGATTTTACCAATGTAACTGATGGATTTGAACTTCTACCCAAAGGAACATATCCTGTATATGTATTTGAATTACAGGAGAAAACAGCAACAACAGGTAATGAGATGATTAAGGTCATTTTGAAGGTTGCTGACGGAGAATTCAAGGGAAGGCAGATATGGACGAATCTTGTATTTGTTGAGACTGCATTGTTCAAAATTCGTGAATTCCTTGTGGCATGTGGAGCGACAGTACCAAAAAAGACTGTAGATATCGATTTCAATAAATGCATAGGAAAGAAAGTAAAGGTTGAAGTAATTCATAGGACTACTAAGGAAAAGCCGGATGAGCCATTTACTGATGTTAAAAAGTTTCTTCCTTTTGCTGCATCAGATACTAGCAATGGTATTCCAGACTCTCCTCCGGATACTAAGGATGAGGATGACGAAGTACCATTCAAATAATCTTTGCTGCACCTGAAGATAACACCCAGATGAAAGTCTGGGTGTTTTTGTTGTCTAAAAACCGCATGCAGAAAAGAGCAGAAATTTGCACCGATTCTAATTCACTTATCTTGCATTTGTTTACGGTATGAGAAATTCCACACACAATTGGGTGAAATTTTGCAAAAATTTTAAGATGCCCAAACCAATTTGGGTCGCGGACCCGGACCCGCGAGGATTGTGTGTGGAATTTTTCAGAACGTTGTGAAACCCGAATCCAATGCATCTAGAAATGCAGAAATTTGCAGAAATTAGCACCGATTAGTAAAGAATCACTGCTAATTTCTGCTTAAAACCACACAAGAATAAACGATTAGCAATTAACCGTATAATAATGATGGAGGTGATAATATGGCACGTATGAAGATTTTTAGCAGTCTCAAGGATACAAAATACACTATGCTACAAAAACTATCGAAGCAGTATGAAGTATCTGACTCAGAGATTATAAGGACAGTAATGGAGCGTGTACTTGGAAACAGAAAGTTTGAAAAGTTGTTGATTCATGATGTTTACAAAGATTTGGTAAACAATGATAAAGAATTAATCTTAGATGATTCATTGAATGAGGATTTACAGGAATCCTGTTACAACATACCTGAAAAATGTCCTGAATGTGGAGAAAAGGAGGATATAACTGGCAAAAGTGTGATATCTGTTAATCAGGCTACCAAAACATGGAGTTGTTCAAATTGCTTTTCGTCAGGATTACTCATAAATGTATGAAAACACATGGTATGGTTGGAACAAGATTATATAAAATTTGGGGACATATGAAAGGACGTTGCAATAATCCAAATGATAGTTGTTATTATAAATATGGAGCTAGAGGTATTAAGGTATGTGAAGAATGGAATTATTTCTTTGAAGAATTCATGGATTGGGCGTTATCACATGGTTATAGTGATGAATTATCTATAGACCGTAAAGATAATAACGGTAACTACTGTCCAGAAAATTGCAGATGGGCTACTATTGTAGAACAAAACAACAATCAACGTAGAACTATATGGGTTGAAATTGATGGTATAATTGACAATATTTATGGCTGGAGCAAAAGAACTGGTATAGCTCCAGGAGTGTTAAGATGGAGATATCACAATAAAGGATTGCGTGGAACTAATTTAATAAGACCTCTGTATGAGAGGAAGTGATATATAATTGGGTAAGAAAGCAGTAAAAGACAAATATATGAATTTTTACAGCCGATTCTACTCCAAATTACATCCAAACACTGATGGCGAATGCCCTGTAAAAGGATTTTGTCATGATGATAAAACTGATAGTATGAGTATAAATCTACTCACAGGAAAATGGTATTGTCATGCCTGTGAAATAGGTGGTGATACTATTGAGTTTTACATGAAGTATAAGGAGATAGTAGACGGTGAAATCATAGCGTTTGCTGATGCAAAAGATATAGCAGAAGCTATGGAGCGCGGTGAGGATGTAGATGAGACCATCATAAAGATGGAAGAACGATTTATAGACTCAGATATGATTGAACAAAAACATAATGTGTTGATGAATGAAGAACCAGGAAAGGAATATCTCAAATTTTTGACTGAAGAGAGGGGCTTCACTCTTGACACTATAAGACGTTTTAAGCTGACCTGGGATGCAGATAGGATAGGAATACCTATATACGATAAAGATGGCAACATTGTCAATATACGACGTTACAGCAGGACTGAAACCGGAGCGAAGAAGATGGTTTCATACAAGACAGGATATGGACGCGCACGGCTATTTCCATATTCTAATCTTCAGGTGGATGCTCCAATAATGTTAAATGAAGGTGAAATGGACTGTATATTGGCTAATCAAATGGGTTATAATTCCATATCAGTTACTGGTGGTGCTGGTAGCTGGAGTGACTCATTTACAGAGAAGTTTAGAAACAAGATAGTTTGGATATGTTATGATGTTGACAAAGCTGGAGTTAATGGTGCTATAAGAGTTGCAAATATATTGTATAGTATTGTTAAAGAAATCAAAATAGTGCGTCTTCCTATTGATGATATAGAGAATGGTGATTTTACAGATTATGTTATGAAGTTAAATCACACAAAGGAAGATATTGATTCTTTGATTGAAAAGACACATATATTTGAACCAATGAACAGAGATAAGCATAAGGATGATGATGTTCACAAACTGTCATTACACGAAGCGGCACAAAGCCAGTATTATAACAAGAAAATTGAAATGAACATAACAGTTGCAGGCAAAGATACCGCTCCATATATGATACCAAAAGTGTTTGAAGTTCATTGTCAGTGCAATAACAAGTCCAAATGTAATGTGTGTCCTGTAGGTCTTGAACAAGGACGTTTGAAGGTATCAATACCATCTGATGATATAGTTTTGTTGGAGCTTGCTGATAACAATGTAACTAAAATGAATATGACATTAACTGAGTATACTGGTATCAGTGATTGTAATAAGTTTGAAATCAATGTAATCGAAAATGTGAATTTGCAGCATGTGTTATTGATACCAGAACTTGATTATGCTAGTGAGTATAGTGAATATGTGTCACGTGAAGCTTATGTTGTTGGTCAGGAAGTCAAAGCTAATCAGGGTTATATCATGGTTGGGACAACATTACCACATCCAAAAGACCAACGTGTAACACATTTGATTACTGAGGTTGAACCAACTAAGGATAATGTTGAGAAATTCAAAATGTCACCTGAACTGTTTGAAAATCTGAAGATATTTCAGGCAGTAGATGGCAAGGTTAATAAGAAGGTGGCAGAAATCCAAGCAGACCTGGCAACAAATGTGACACATATATATGGTAGGAATGATGTGCTTATGGCTGTAGACCTTGTATACCATAGTGTGCTAGCATTCGAATTTCAAGGTAAGATGGAAAAACGTGGATGGGTTGAAGCTCTCATAATGGGAGATACCAGAACTGGAAAGTCTGAGACTGTGCAGCGTATTATTGACCACTATCATGCAGGTGACTTCATATCCGGAGAGAATGTAAGTTTTGCTGGATTAGTTGGTGGAATTAATACAAGTGGTAGACAATTTATGGTAACATGGGGTAAGATTCCTTTAAATGACCGAAAACTTGTGGCTATAGATGAAGTATCAGGTATGACAGTTGACCAGATTGGATTAATGTCTGGGGTGAGGTCTTCAGGTGTAGCTGAGTTGGTAAAGATTCAAACAGATAGAACACATGCACGTACTAGATTAATATGGATATCAAATGATAGAGAGGGTAAGGGATTAGGATTTTATCCATATGGCACTAATGCTATTGTGGAACTGATAGGAAAGAATGAAGATGTTGCACGTTTTGAATTTGTTGTAACATGTGCTGCAGATGAAGTGCCGATTGAACAGATTAACCGTAAACGTGTTGATATAAAACCAGTAAATCATATGTATACAGAAGATTTGTGTCACAATTTAGTCATGTGGGCTTGGAGTAGAAAACCAGAGAACATAAAGTGGGATGAAGATGCTATTGATGCAATATTCAAACATTCTAAAGAAATGGGTGATAAATATTCAAGTCGTGTACCATTGGTAGAAGCGGCAAACCAACGTATCAAATTGGCAAGAATGTCAATAGCTATAGCATGTAGATTGTTTTCAACTGATAACGGTGAAGATGTTATAGTCAGAAAGGAGCATGCTGACTTTGTGTTTAACTATCTCAATAACATATATTCAAAGCCTTCATTGGGTTATGCTGAACTATCATCACAGTATAAACATGAAGAAAAGATGGTTGAAGATGCAAAGCCAAAAATAATAAAATCTCTTGATAGCAACAGAGCTATGGCAAATATATTGCTTAGTACTCCTGTTATTAATGCAAGATTGTTGGAGGAATTATTGAATATCAGCAGAGAAGATTCCAAAGCCTGGATGAAGTATTTTCAACAAAATGGTATGACACGAATGTATGCAAATGGAAATAGCCGTATAACACAAGGTTTTTCTAGAATTCTTAGAGAATGGTTACAGAAAGGTGGTATAAATTAATGAATGTATGTATCCTTGGAGCAGGTATGTCAGGTATGGTAGTAGCTAAAGCTTTAGATGATATGGATATTGAGTTTGACATCTATGATAAATGTGAAACCAACGTTTCACAACAGAAAGGATTACATTATCTTCACGGAGATATCAACCTGCCATTAAAGCCATTTAAACTCAAAAATTTGGTCATTAGACCAACTGAAATTGATGTAAGGGATAATGTGCTATACAGTATGAAAGTTTGGGGAAACGCCAATATGTTGAATAACAGCCTAGTCGACCTTCCTGAAGAAATAAATGTGTATGATTTCAGACATGCTTATGAGATTCTGACTGATTATTACAGCGAACGAGTTATAAAGATGGATATTCAGCGTTCTATGTTATCTGGATTACAACATGAATATGACCTTATAATTAGTACAATACCATTGTACGTATTGTTTCCAGAATATCAATGTGAATATGAAACAGTATGGGCTTCTGATGTTCTTCCACAGGACGTGGAATTAAAGGACTTCATGGTGATGTATAATATTGTATCTGATGTATCATGGTACAGGTGCTCAAAAGTTTTTGGACAGATAAGTGCTGAGTATGTAAGCAGACATATAGATGCACATCCTATTAAGAAAATCAAAACTTGTGAGAAAGTAGGTATTGATAGTATGCATCTGATGAGAAATGAACATATATTATTAGTGGGTCGTTTTAGTGAATGGAACAGAAAAAGATTAGTTCACGAGATATACAGTATAGTCCAGAAAGGAGTGAAATTATGGCAAAAAACCATGGAATGATTGGTACAAGATTGTATTACTCATGGAAAGGCATGAAAGGACGTTGTAACAATTCAAATCATAGTGATTATCATAATTATGGTGAGCGTGGTATCAAGGTGTGTGAAGAATGGTATGATTTTATTCCTTTCATGGAATGGGCATTTGCAAATGGTTATAGAGAAGATTTAACACTTGATAGAAAGGATAATAACGGTAACTACTGTCCAGAAAATTGCAGATGGGCTACACAATTGGAACAAGGTAAAAATAAACGTAATAATGTTTGGATAACAATAGAAGAACAGACTCATACACTTGAGGAATGGAGCAAAATTTCAGGCATACGAAAGGCTTTAATTGCAAAAAGATATTATAAACAAGGTAAAATAGGAAATAAATTGATTGAAAAGGTGATAATATAATATGAATATTTATAATCCTGAAAAACCAAAAACATTGGAAGAAATGTGGGATGACCAGTATCAGTTTAACAAATTAATATTACCATGTGACCCAGTTGATATGACACCTGAACAAATACAATACTATCATGAGAAGTACACACTACTGCTTAATAAGGAATTATATGAAGTGCTTGATGAGACTGAATTCAAGCCGCATAGAGCAATAAAGGGTAAGATGGTTAGAAGTAACATGGCAGAGGAATTGATGGATGTGTTTAAATATTGGATGTGTCTTTGTCAGGTACATGGATTCTCTGCTAGTGACATGATTGAGGAATATCACAGAAAATCAAATGTAGTTAAACAAAGATACTTTCAGGAAAAAGTAATGTCGTTTGATGGAAAGATTGCTGGTATTGATATAGATGGTATTTTGGGTGATTATCCGCGCTCATTCGTTGAATTCATAAATGAACAATTGGGTACATCATTTGATTATCGTAATATAAGGTCGTATAATATTGGTGAAGCACTTGGGTTATCACCTGAAGAATCAGCCAGGCTTAAACATCTATATCGTGAAACTGGACAGAAGCGGTTTATACAAGTCATTGAGGGAGCTAAACAATTCCTGGATGAACTAAAATACATGGGATATATTGTGGTATTGTTAACCTCAAGACCATATAAGAAGTACAAGCGTATATATGGTGATACCCAATACTGGTTGGCTGAGAATAAACTACATTATGATGCAATCCTGTGGGATGATATGAAGGGTGAGAGACTCATACAAGAATTTGGAAGGGATAGAGTCGAATTTTTTGTTGATGATGTTGCAGAATTTGCAAATGGTATAAGTAAATTTGGTATGAAATGTTATCTTATAAACAGGTCATATAATCTCGAAGTACCAATAGGAGAAAATGTACGTCGTATGATGTCATTAAAAGATATTCTAACGGATATACAAATGCCATATCCATGGGTGAGGAGATGTGAAAATGAGTAAAACACAGATAGTACACAAAGATTGTGGTAATTCCATTACGCTTGATGCATTACTTGCTGAAGTTTGTCCCCACTGCAACGGAGCGGTTACGGTTGAAAACACGGGCTGCATTAACCTCACAGACCCATTTGGTGGTAACGAACAGGCATATTATACATCCAAGTTTTCTGAAGCAGCAGAATCAATCGTGGAGCTTGCTAGAGGAGTTAAGACTTCAGACTATGGTGAGACTTGGAGACGTCTTGGACTGAAGGGAATATATGTTAAGATATTCATAAAAGAAGGACGTTTGAATGAACTTATCTGGAATAAGGATTGTAAAGGTATAGCAAGTAAAAATGAAAGCATTAAAGACACGCTACAGGATATCGCAGCTTATGCTATGTATGGTATAATTGCACTAGAGGAAGATAATGTATTTGGGGATGAAGCTAGTGCAGAGTATCTCAATACAATGGTTAAAGGGTTGCTTGAAACCATACAGAGAGTAAGAAAATTTGATGACAAAGAAAGGATGATGAAGGTTGCAGAACAAATTAAGGATACTATTGACGAGAGTCAGAAAAGAATCATTGAGCGGAAAGATTGTTGAGTTATTGGATACTCCTGACAATGAAACGCTTGAAGTTCATGCACTGTCATGCACATGGGATATTAGAAAACTTGGAACATATCCCGAAGACCTTGGAACATATGATGCTATAATTAATACTGCTGGCATAACACTCAATGAATCAGTATTGCAGCATAATTTGCGTAATGCAAGACAGGTGTTTGACGTGAATGTTATAGGAGCAATGACATTGACATCAGAATATGCCAAGTCTAGGGCTGAGTTGTCTCCTGGGAACGGTGGACTTATTGTTCACATCGGTAGCACAGGCAGCAGGAAGGTATTTACCAATTGTAGTGCATATTGTGCAAGTAAAGCTGCACTGGCACATTATATTCAGTGTGCCGGATATGAATTGAAATCACAAAACATTGTCGTATTAGGTGTGCATCCTGGAAACATAAAAGGAACAAATATGACTAAGAAAGTTCAACTTGACCTGCAGGTAAATAGAGGTATGTCGCAGGATAAGATATCTGAAATTTATAAAGATGCTCATGACCCATATGATGTAGCGACATTCATTATTAATCTTTTAAACATGCCACTACTTGACATTTCCGGCGAGAATTTCTATCTCGGACAATCTTGGAAAGGATGATAACAACATGAAATTTAACATATTTATCAACAATAAACAATGGGAACAGTTTGATGAAGAGACTATGACAATCTTTAAGGAGGCTGTATTTCAGCACTATAGAGAAGTTGGATTCCCATATTTTAATCTATCATATAATGAACGTGTGGAAGATTTTGTTCGTGTTGGCAACTTCAATACAGCAGACATGATTGAAGGTGATAATCAGATAAAACAGGTTATGAGTGGACTTGGGTTTGTAAACCATTATATGCCCCATATGTTTGAAGTCCAAAGTGGAAACTTTATGACGCCATTGGAAGCATTCATGGATGATAATCTGCTAAGAGAAGCTATTGACAAACGCATACAGTATGGTGATTATATGTCAGATAGCGGTATGCGTAAAGTGCTTGGATTTGTTCATGGTACTCAAAGAGTCAGTAATTTTAGACCTACAGTTGCCAAGTTTATATATGATAAATATCATTCAGAACATGTTCTTGACTTTTCTGCTGGATTCGGTGGTAGATTGATGGGTGCAGCCGCTTCAAACGTTAAATATTATGTTGGAATTGAACCATGTGTCAAAACGTATAATGCTTTGGAGATAATGGCTACAGACCTGCTTCAAATAAGTGATATTGAAGGTATATCACTTATTAGCCAACCATTTGAGGATATTGATATAAACGCAATTGATGCTGGTATGTATGATACAGCATTCTCATCACCACCATATTACAACACAGAGAAATATAGTGATGAAGACACACAATCATGGGTACGATACAAGTCAGTTTCAGCATGGGAGGAAGGTTTTCTTAAACCTACAATCTTCAGGTGCTGGGAAGCATTATGTAGTGGTGGTCATTTCATAATAAATGTAGCAAATGTACGTACTCATTCAATGCTTGAACAAAACACTATGAGATATGCATTAAAGCAGGGTTTTAAGCATATATGCACATATCAAATGCGTTTATCGAAGTTACATGGTGATGGTTGGAAAACAGAACCAATATTTGTGTTCATGAAGCCTTAAAATCCAAAATAGGAACAAATAGAGGTATTCAAAATAGGGACAGCAAAGTATATGGCGTAACAAAAATAGTTGTTAATTCATCAAAATAAAAAGTCGGTTTTACAGTGTGCTTAATGAGTGAATCGTAGGATTCCTTTTAAGGAAAATAAAGGTAAATATAGGTGAAGAAAGGTGACAAAATTATGATTGAAGACAGAATTGTACTCGTAGTAGGTACAAATGGGTATGACAACATTGGTGCTGCAGTTGTGCAGAAATTTAAGACTGAAGGTTGGAAAGTTATCACAGCCGATATGAGGAACGACACAGATGTATTCTTGGATGTTACAAACAAGAAGAATATTGCTGGTGTGTTTGACGCAATTAAGACCATGTATGGCAGACTTGATGCGGTTTTACCGTGCCATGGTATCAATATCTTGGGTAAAATCGAGGAATACAATGAAAAAGATTGGGATAAGACGATTGATGTAAATCTCAAGGGATTATTCCTCCTGTTGCAGGCATATGTGCAGATTTTCGACAATGATGGTAAGCGTAAGGTGTTTTTGCCTATAACAAGTGATACCAGCGAAATTCCAAAGACAAGCACATTTGCATATGGTGCAAGCAAAGCAGGAGCGAATCATTTCTTGAGATGCACGGCGCGTGAACTCAACAAATACCACAAAGACCCATGGTTGGTCACAGGGCTTGCTATTGGCATGGTTGCAGGCACTCCAATGGATAAGAAAACTATATCAGACCTTATGACGCAGCGCGATATCACTGAAGAGAAAGCGCGTGGAATGCTCACAGCCAACATACCTATCGGGAGAGGGTTATCAACTGATGAGGTTGCAGACTGGGTTTATTTTGTAACTGATAAGGGAGACTATGCTACAGGCAACATTATCAGAATAGACGCGGGCCAGCTAAGTGGGTGATATAATGAATCATCATATGTGTAATACGAAACTTTATAAAACATGGCAGAAAATGAAAGACAGATGTAAACCTGATTATTTTCAGCATTATCTTTATTACGATAAAGGTGTGAGACTTTATAATGAGTGGCAAAGTTTTATACCATTTATGGAGTGGGCTTTAGCTAATGGATACAAAGATGGACTTACAATTGATAGAAAGGATAATAATAAAGGATATAATCCAGAGAATTGCAGGTTTGCAACAAAAATTGAACAAGGTAGAAACAGAGATGCATGTGTTTATTTTGAACATAATGAAGAAAAACATTGTTTAACTGAATGGTGTGAAATCCTTGGAGTAAGCGTTAGTACTGCATTTAAAAGATATCATAAAGGATGGAATTTTGAAGAGATATTTAGCAAACCAAGAAATACTAATAAAGTTAAATTACCACTATCTGAATTAGACAATGTTAAAGAGATGAAAAAGACAATGACATTGGTGCAAATTGCTAAAGTATATAATGTGTGTGACCATTCTGTCAGAATGTTATTAAATGGTCATAGAAAACATTAGAGTAATAAAGGTATGACGTGAGGAATTGCGCTATACCTTTTTATGTATAATTAACTATCACAAAATTTATAAGGAGAGTGAATCAGATGGGAAAGAAAGTAGAACCAAAAGTAACGTTGGTAGCATGGACGTCTAACCCTATAAAAGCAATTGCTAGTCAGCTTCTAAACATGCAGGGAGAAATGCATCATAACTTGGATGAGATTGATGAAGACAGAGCAATATCATTGGTCAGAGACCTTAAGAAGACTGCACTTGCTGGTGGTCTTGAAGTTATTGATATGGTATTTCAGATTGAAAATGTACCGCGTGCATTGACTCATCAAATGGTGAGAACCAGAATAGGCGCGACATATCATCAGGAATCATTGAGGTTTACTACCAAGAAAGATGGATTTGATTATGATATTGGACCGACAATATTGAAGAATGAATATTCAAGTATGTTTTTTGAAAATACAATGGAAGGGCTTGCTGAATCATATAACAGACTCATTGAAAATGGTGCTTCAACCGAAGATGCACGTGGAGTACTTCCTATTGCTACAATGACTAAGATAGGTGTCAAATACAATTTTAAGACACTTGTGCATGCAGCAAATGTACGTCTATGCTATCAATCCCAGGGACATTGGAAAACTGTATTCAATCGTATCAAAGAAGAGGTAGAGACCAAGATACATCCAGTTCTTGGAGAATTCCTTGTTCCGATATGTGAAGTGTCAGGTAGATGTGAATACAAAGGTATCTTTGACCGGAAATGCCCAAAAGAAGATGCTATGATTAAGAAAACATGTGCTGCATGCACACACTTTGCAACATGTGATGATACCTGTGCAGCATTGAAAGCTATGCACAGACTGGAGGATTAACATGGCTAGTTCACTTCATACACATAGCACATTCAGCCGTCTAGATGGGTATGGATTACCAGAACAGATTGTTAAACGTGCGCTTGAACTTGGGTTGAAGGGAGTATGCATAACAGACCATGCATCTACAAGTGCTCATCCTAAACTCGAAATGGCATGTGGTAAGTGGGGTAAGTGCAATGTATGTGGTGAGATTGTTGATATGAAGAGTGATGTGCATATGTGTGCTGACCCAACATACCAAACAATAAAACCTTTGTACGGGGTTGAACTATATCTCAATTCAGCCAAAACAAAGAAACAGAAAAAGAATCACATAACCCTTATAGCTAAAAGTCTTGAAGGGTATAGGAATATTGTTAAGATTGCAAGTATGGCATATCAGGATAACTACTTTTATTACTTACCATCAGTGGATATTGAAGACGTCTTTGCAAATAGCAGGGACGTCATTGTCCTCTCCGGATGTATGAATGGTATTGCTTCTGAGCTAATTTCGCAGGGTAAGCTGGATGAAGCTAGGGAAGCAATCCAGCAGATGGCACAGAACATTGAACATTTCTACGTGGAACTGCAACCATTGGATATACGATATGAAAATGGTGACTATCATGTTGACAGTGAAATCATTAATCGAGAGCTTATCAAAATTGCACAGGGGTTGAGTCTTCAGGTGGTTGCTACAAATGATGTGCATTACATCAAAGATGATGAACGCTGGTTACAACATTTCCTTGCTATGGTACATAGAAAGACCAATAGAAGAGATTTTCCAAATGCAATGACTACACGTGGAAGACTTGCAAACGAAGCAGATTTCAAAGAGTGGCTTAAACCATACAGCAAATATATGGCAAAACAGGCACTGATTAATCAGGATAAGATATGTGACTCTGTGGAAGATTTTAAACTACCAAAGGCAGCACCTATGAAATGGAATGATGAATCTGATGAAGAGAGATACAAAATACTTGTTGAGAATGTAAATCAGGGATGGAAGAAACGCTGGCAGGGTAAGCAATGTCCTGATAGAAAGAGATATCAGGAACAGGGACAATACGAATTGGAATTAATCAGACAGAAGGGATTTTATGACTATTTCTTGATTGTTTCTGATATGGTAAAATGGGCAAAAGATAATAACATTCTGGTAGGACCTGCACGTGGAAGTGTCGGAGCGTCAGAAGTATCATGGTTAACTGACATAACAGAGATAGACCCAATTCGCTTTAATCTTTTGTTTGAACGATTTCTTGACCCATCACGTTCAGATGCTCCTGATATAGACCTTGATTTTCAGGATGATAGACGTGATGAAGTTAAGGATTATATGAAACAAAAATGGGGAGAAAATAAAGTATCAAACGTTGCAGGCTATACAATGTATCATGATAAAGGTTTGCTGGATGATATTGAACGCTGCTATAATTTTCCTCCAAAGACGTCAGATAGATGGAAAAAACGTCTTATTGAAGAAGGTGGTACAGAGTCACTTGAAGAAATATTATCAACAATTGAAGGTATACCTAGAGGAATGGAACGAATGCTGGGACAATTGCGCGGTTATACTGTTCATGCTGCTGGACTTGTTGTATCATCTGAACCATTAAGCGACATAACTACTATCATGGGTGACTCGATAGCTTTGGACAAACGAGATGCTGAATACCTCAATTTGTTGAAAATTGACGTTTTAAGCCTAACAACATTGCGTGCCATAGCATTAGCATTGAAGGAAATAAAAATGTCTGTAAATCAATTATACGCACTACCATTAGATATACCAGAAGTGTTCAGAGGTTTTAAAAAGGGAGATATGCAGGGGATATTCCAATACGCAGGTAGTACAACAAGAAATGTGCTAATCAAAGCTTTGAAGCCATACAATATAGATGATTCTGATATGGACGAATTGTTTTCAGTTGTTACAGATGTTAATACATTGTCAAGACCTGCATCATTAAATAATGGGTCAACCAATAGATACACAAATAATATTGTTGAAAATATACATCCTATAATTACAATGCATACGCAGGAAACACGCGGTCAAATCATTTACCAGGAACAAATAATGAGAGTCTTGCGTGAAGGTGGACTTGATTGGGTTGATGTAGCTGCAGTGCGTAAACTGATGACAAAACATGAAGGCAGGGAAAAGTTGGATGGTATCAAGAAGAGATTCTTTATATTCCTCCAAGAAACGTTTAAGAATACACCTGAAGAATGTGAAATAGTATGGAGTAGAATTGGTGATGAAGGTGCGTATGGCTTCAATATAGCGCATTGTGTAGCTTATACATTGATTGCATACTATACTATGTGGTTGAAGGTGTTCCATCCGCTTGTTTTCTATTGGTCGAACATGATGATAAATGCAGAGGATGAAGGACTTTTAAGAGAATTTGCACAATCAGGTGGTAAGATATTTGAAGTACGGTTTGGAAAGTCAAAGTCTGACTGGTCAATTGATTATGAAAGGAATGGAATACGTGCTGGCTACACTACAATTAAAGGTATAGGTGATAAGACAGCAGAGAAACTCATCAGGTTGCAGGAAGAACACACTAATGCTAATGGTGATATAGATATTGATGTTAGTGATTTCCCTGCTAAGGCATTCAATGCGCTTACAGAAATTGGAGCATTTAATGAGGATGATTCTATACACGATTATTTGGGTTTAAATGAGCTCTCATCAATGGATACCATAGTATCTGGACGCACCAGAATAATTGACCTGTGTGACCATGATATCGTTACATTGGCAGTTAGGTTAAGCAGTCATAAGGTTAAGTCATTGAAGGAATATTACAAGAAGAACAATAAGGACTACAGTGAAGTAAGGGATGGTGATAAGGAAAGATATGTTAACATGAAAGTTTATGATGAAACTGGTGAACTTGATGTTACTATATCACGATACAAGATGGATGAACCTGGTTATTATGAGCTTGTTGAAGGATTCAATAGTCAGGATGTTTATGAAATGCTAGTGGAATATAACGAAGGAAGAAACAAGGCTTATGTCATGAATATGAATAAGGTGGGAGAAGGTGATATTTGCACATGATACCTTACGAAAATAAAATCATATGCTACAATTGCATACATTGGGATGGTGACAATCAATATTCTCAGTCTGATGGTAATATTAGCAATGTTTGGGTGAGCATCTGTTCATGTCCTGATAAATGGAGAATCAGTGATAAAAACGAAGACCACATCACAGAAGCACAGGATTTTTGTTTGCATTTTGAACCAGTATCAGGTTGGGATGATAATTGGAAAGCAATCTTTGAAAGGAGGTTGAAACATGAATGATTTGAATGCTACAAAGAAACCACCATTAGGTATTATACCAAGAGAAAAATGGCTACTTTTACGTTTTGAAGATTTACAAAGAGCAATAACAGAATATACACAAGCTGGACTTATTGTTAGAATAGAGTGGATTGATGAATACAATAAATTAGCAAAGGAGTTTGCAGAAAATGATAAATGAAAATGCAAAAAAGATACTCGAAAAGCGGTATATAGCTAAGGATGAGAATGGTGTACCTCTTGAGAATATTGATGGTATGTTTCATCGTGTAGCGCATAATATAGCAAAAGCTGAAAGTAAAGATAAAGATAAGTGGGAGCAAATATTTTATGATATGATGGTCAATCTTGAATTTCTTCCAAATTCGCCTACACTTATGAACGCTGGACGTCCATTAGGACAACTAAGTGGATGTTTTGTGCTGCCAATTGAAGATAATACAGAGAGTATATTTGATGCAATCAAATACAGCGCATTAGTTCATAAATCTGGTGGTGGCACTGGTTTTAGTTTCTCAAGGTTGCGTCCCAATGGGAGCATAGTCAAGTCAACTGCTGGAGTTGCTTCAGGACCCGTATCATTCCTTAAGGTATTCAATGCTGCTACAGAATGTATTAAACAGGGTGGAACAAGACGTGGAGCTAATATGGGTATTCTGCGTGTTGACCATCCTGATATACGCACTTTTATCAATTGTAAGAAAGATAACAAGGAGGTAACCAATTTCAATCTGTCTGTTGGAGTTACTGAGGAATTCATGAATGCAGCACTTCATAACGAAACATATGCACTCATTAATCCTGTTAACAAGAAAATTTCTGGATATGAGAATGCAGCAGAAATTTTCCAAATGATTATTGATGGTTCATGGGAAAATGGAGAACCAGGCATTATATTCCTTGATAGAGTTAACAAAGACAATCCAACACCTGAACTTGGAGAAATAGAGTCAACAAACCCATGTGGTGAACAACCGCTTCTACCATATGAATCATGCAATCTTGGGTCAATTAATCTTTCTAATTTTGTTACAAAAGACAAGCAAGTAGATTGTAAAAGACTAGCTATAACTGTACAAAATGCTGTAAGATTTTTAGATAACGTAGTGACTGTAAATAAATTTCCGCTTCAACAGGTAACAGAAATGACGCTAAAGACAAGAAAAATTGGACTTGGAGTAATGGGATGGGCTGATATGCTCATACAGATGAATATACCATATAATAGTGATAAAGCAATATCTTTAGCAGAAGAAATAATGGAATTCATAAACGAATATGCATTGTGTGCATCTTTAGAACTTGCAAAAGAAAAAGGAGCTTACCCTCAATCTAAAAACCATGATGACTATGAGTTCTCACCACGTAACGCAGCACGCACAACTATCGCTCCTACAGGTACATTATCAATTATAGCAGACTGTAGCAGTGGTATAGAACCATTGTTTGCTATTGTATATGAACGTAATCAGGCTGATATGCGGATGTTAGATGTAAATCCGGAATTTATAAGGATACTTGGAGAGAAGTACACTGTTGAGCCTACAAAAGAGTTGCTGGAGAAAATCCTAAAATCTGGCACAATCCAAGGTATGGATGAGATACCAAAGGAAGTCCAGGACGTATTTTTAACAGCACATGATATCGCTCCTGAATGGCATATTAAGATGCAGGCAGCATTCCAAAGACATGTCAATAATGCAGTATCAAAGACAATCAACTTCAAGCATGATGCTACCAAAGAAGATGTTAAACGTGCATTCATAATGGCTTATACAACTGGATGCAAGGGTGTTACTACTTATCGTGATGGTAGCCGTCAAGAACAGGTATTATCTACTGGAGCAAGTTATCAAAAGGACGCGCCAAGACCACTCAAAGATGTAGTATTTGATGAGGGTGAAATGCGTCAGGAACAGGCAGAATATCTTGAAGAAATGGCAAGGTTGAGTCTTCAGGTGAAACCGCGTCCACGTCCTAGACCTGACATAACTACTGGGTTTACAGAGAAAGTCAAGATTGGTTGTGGAAATCTTTATATTACTGTAAACTATGATGAACAGGGCATTTGTGAGGTATTTACGAACAATGGTAGAGCTGGAGGATGTCCATCACAGAGTGAGGCAGTGTCCAGGCTTGTTAGTTTGGCTTTAAGGACAGGTATTTCCACTGATGCAATAATAGAACAACTGAAGGGAATACGTTGTTCATCAACCATAGGGAAGGGTTTAGAATGCCTTTCATGTCCGGATGCAATTGGAAGACTGATTGAGAAGATGGAAAAAGAAATAGCTGATACTTACGAATTCAAGCCAAATGACTATCATGGTTATGAAAAATCTGAATACGGAAATGACATTTCATATGCTAAAAATATAACATCTACCTGTCCAAATTGCAAGAAAACACTTGAACATGAAGGTGGATGTGTAATATGCAGAAATTGCGGTTTCTCACAGTGTAATTAATTTTGGAATGAATCAATCATACATATGATATAATAATTCAAGTGAGGTGATTAGGATGGATAAGTTAGCTAAGACACAAGAATTCATCAAAAAATATTGTCCATTTCCAAATCATTATTGTAATGGAAAACACATACCAAATTGTGTATTAAGAAAGAACATGAGCAAATGGTATGATACGGACAGAACTAGAGACAAAGAACATCCATGTGAACATTTTGTAAGTGGTAAATGTCGACATTCAATGAGACATTATATAGGGAGGTGGAGTGATGAATGATTTAACATGCGAACATGCAAAATATTTGTATGGAAGCAATCAGGGAGATATAATTTGTACAGCTAATCATGCATCTAATGTTTGTACCTGCCAGCTATGGAGTATAAAACAGGGATGTTATATTATGAAAGAATCATCGAAATGTGAGAGGAGGAGCAATAGTGAAAGTAGTGGAACAGATATTCATATCAGGAAAAGTACCAGTAGGAAGTGATATCGCTGTAGCTATACGAGAAGCTATACAACAATATGGTATGCAGGCAGCTAAGGAAATCAGTGCAAAACATGGTGTACATGTTACACCTATGGTTCATTCTGTATCATCTATAGGTGTTGAAACTGAGCCAAACAGCATTACTCGAAAGATAAATCAAATGTATGTTTTGCTTATAATCGTCGATATGGTTGAAGATGGACAGGCTTTAAATTTTAACTGAAGAGAGGGATGAGAATGAAAAGTAATAAGGTGTTTTTGATATTCGTGATGTTGATGATAATGATTCAAATAATTGCTACGATATTAATGATAAAAATATCAAATCAACAACCGATAGTGTTACCAACAAATACACCAACTCCTACTTCTACACCAACTCCTACTCCAGTACCTATTGTAGTTGAAATAATGAAACCATATGTAGTATCACGCGGTGGCGAAGAACATCCTATAGAAACGTTTATTGGAAAAATAACCATGTACACAGCAGGATACGAATCTACTGGCAAGAGACCTAATAATCCATTGTATGGCATTACAGCAAGTGGAAGATATGTTAAAGCAAACCATACAATAGCAATGGATAAAAGGTATCCATTTGGTACATTGGTTGTTATTGAAGGGTTTGAAGATATCATTTTTGAAGTTGAGGATAGAGGTGGCGCCATTACTGATAATGATATAGATGTCTACATATCCAACAAAGATGAAGCAATGGAATGGGGAGTACAACACAAAGAAGTCAAAATATTAAGACTAGGAGAGAAATAATATGAGCAGAGCATATAGTTTTCAAAAGAATACCAAACCACAACCAGTAAAGAAATCTATAATTGAAAAATATAACATGAAATTCACTTACTATGATGATGTTAAGGCATTTTTGGAAGGAAAAGATTCTCATAGTTTAAATATTGAATGTGGAAACATACCTGATGCATGCGGCATGTTTCATGAAGCTGTAAAGAAGATATATACTAATTATTACATTAGCGATATATCAGTTAGTCCGATAATTAAGGAGGTAAAAAGTGATGAGGAAACTTCGGAGGTCAATCCTGAAAGCTAGGATAGGAAACAACAATATATCGGAGTCATGGTTCAATCTACAGATGAAGCGTTGCGGAGTTGACCTTAAATGGTTGTCTAAAATTAAAAGCCATTGGCATACGATACGTCATACTGGGATGCAGATTGCAAAGTTTTGTAAGGCAAAGCTTCAAAGGGCATAAAAAAGCACCATTGTTCATATGAGCAGTGGTGCTTTTTTATGCCCTTTAGCTAGCTTGTCTTCCTACCCATTCAACAAAGTTGTTGAGCTCCTTTTCTACACGTTCTGCACAGGCATTCATATCGAGATGTCCAAGCTCTATGGCTTCACGGAACATTACGAATGTGGTGACTACAACACCACGCTTGTTATAATACTCATGAACACTTCTACCGTTGCCATTATACTCGTATATAGCCTTTGAACGTTCGTATAGGTGCAGTAGGTTGCTATACTTCCTGATAGCGTCTTGTTTAGTCTTAATCATACAATCATCTCCTTTCATGGATGAAACGCCATCAATGTGGCGTTTCATGTCAAGCACTTTTCAGTTTTGCTCCCAATGCCGATTTACTATTTCTTGTAAGTATCTTCCTTAAATTACATTCAATCATCAGTTCTTTAACAATCTTATCGATTTCGCTTTGGTCAAGATTCATTGTTTGTCACTCCTTTCTATTGGTATAACATTTGATTCTGTCAGAAGTACAAGTGCATTTGTTATCAGTCTATCTGCCATAACTATATGTATTTGTGCTTCATCTGGATGATTCTTTGCTGTTGCTAAAAGTATCTTTGCGTGACTCAGAGTATCAATTATTTTAGTTCTCTTCATGTTAAATCATTCCTTTCAAAACAGTTTGCTATAGTCAAACATCAGTTCCAGCCACTCATTTGTATTTTTGTACAATGTGTCAATTGTTTCAATGTGTATTCCATCTTCTTCTATTATCCCTAGTGGTTTGTCACTGCCATTACTATCAAGATAACTTTTCAAGGCAGTCAAATGTCTTTGTGCATTACGATAACACATGTTCAGAGCTTCACGCTCTTTTTCTTCCATCACACCACTCCTTTCAAGTCTCATCAGTGCAACTATCTGTTGCAGACGCCATCTGGCGTTTCGACTCAGAATCTTATGCAGCTACCACGTTTGAAAGTTTCTTCGCTCATTTCCAAGGGATTGGTGATTTCAACCACTATACTGACCATGTAACCGTTTGCCCTTAAATCTGACTTAAACTTGTTCATACCTGTATATCCAACGGCGTCCATTGTTTTGAACTGTTTCTGACCTTGTTCACGTACTCTTGCTCTGAAGTATTTGCCTTCAAATTTAGGAGTTTTATCAACCATGAAAGCTTGGCTACGAATGCTGTCAGGTATGTAGAAAGCAAAGTATGTTTCGGTATCCCATTCAGGTTTACGGTATATAGTAGTTGTAAAACCGTCATCATTAAAACTAATCTCGTAAGATGGATAAATACTGTCATATATCTTTATTACTATTGCACTGTCACCCTTCATTGGTCTGCTGATTACTTGTCCAACCTGTAATCTTGTCATATTTGTCATTTTCATATCCTCCTTTTGTTTATCAGGTACTTGCTGTCCCTGTAATCTTATTATGAGGCTTTTAAAAATAAAAGCATGAGTCTGCAGTCCTATTTTTCTGGGACTACAGTCCCATTTTTTATATATAGGTTTAGGGCAGTTTCCTTAGAAACCACCCTCATGCCTACTCATCTTCCTGTTGTTCTGGTTGTTCGTATTCAATTCCTGTAAGAAATTCAACCCTTGTCTTGATTAGTTCGTCAGTGCGCTCCTGGAGTAGTTTACGAAGCTCTTTGACCTCTGCTTTTAAAAGAGCTATCTGTAATTGTTCGTCCAACCTGTCACCTCCTTTTGTGTTGGACACTAGCTATCAATTGAGGATAGCTAGTGTCCTTGTCGCTATGTATTAGCTGAATGCATACCTGGATGCAAACACGCTAACTGTAGCAAGAGCTGTGATAACTGTGATGACTATTACCATTATAGCTATTTTCTTCATGGGTTTCACCTCCCATCAGACCTGTCATCTTCAGGTGGAGTAGGTCATATCTCCACTACGTCTCACGACGTTTCGACTAGTTTGTATACAACTTGTGAAATTATGCTATTAGCACCAAGAAGTTTTGAAACATCTTTATCGTCTATCCTTCCATCTATTGCCATTTCCTGAGTTGCTTCCTTAATTAGTTTCCTTGCTTCCTTTAATTTCTGGATTGCTGTCATACTCATCATCCTTTCCATCAGCGTCGCAGGTATAGCTACATTATGAGGCTTTATAAAAATTTCGCATGAGTCTATAGTCCCATTTTTAATGGGACTAGAGTCCCATTTTTAAAGTAGGATTACAGTCCTAAAATTTAGTCATGTAAAGTGCATAGTTGATGCAATCTTCAAAATTTTAAATGAATATAAGGTAGGATGTGTACTTTCATGGGCATGTATAATTATTGATTATAACCCAAAATTTTGACAAATAGACATATGCGTATAAGGAATGGATGACGATAATTGCGAATATAATCGTCGTGAAAGGTGGTAAATATGATGGATGATAATTTCAAGAAAATGATGAATGATGAAATGAAAAGAGCTTCATGTAAGGTTACTTTGGAAGATATAAAAGCTAATATTGATATCTATACTGCAACTTCTGAAAGTTTGGCATTACTGCTGAAAGCATATTATGATGGATTTGTTAAGGCAGGATTTGATTCTATGCAGGCTATGTATCTAACAGCACAGGTTGCAAATACAATGGTTATGATGTCAGCAATGACAGGTGGTGAAAAGGATTGATAAAACTAAAATATGAGTATACATGTACTATGTGTCCAAATGTATGTACAGAACAACATACAGTTCGGTTACATGGTGAAACCGTAAAACCTTCATTACCACCTGGATGGCACAGTATTGATAATAACATAATATGTAACAGACATGATTCTTTCTTACGTGCTGTAGAGAAAATGGTGAGAGAAGCACAGCAGAAGGATGATGATAAAATAGCTGCACCTGAAGTTAGCCATGGTGAATCTTCAGGTGCAGCAAAGTGAAAGGAGCGTAAAGATGATACAGGACAAGGATGTAGAAATAATAGCAAAGAAAGTGTATGATATGCTTTATAACGATATTGTATGCATACAGGAAGATATCAGGAGAATTGACAATTATATATAGTAATGCTAGTGCAATACAGGAAGTAGGAAATATTGTACGCAGTGAAGGCTCACATACTAGGAATGCAATCAGTAGTTTGCAGGGACAGATATATGCAATCAAAGAAGTGAAAAGGTATTAACAAAGAATGAACATCAAAACTCCGTTGTATAATCAAGCGACACATTTTTAAGCCTTGGGCACTTATATGTGTTCAGGGTTTTTATTATTTTACTTAAGGTTACCGTTGGACGCGTCGCATTAGCGTCTGATTGTACCTCACAGAATTGATTATGTTTGGTTAATGGGGCATAGGTAGGATAATCGCATGGGCAATGGTTAAAATCAAAAATTTGTTGAACAGGAGGTAAGTAACGTTATGTCAATTCCTTATAGAATTAACTTTCGCATTGTAAAGTTAGAAGACCAACTGGTCAATGCGAAAGTGGATGAAAATCTTAATATTACACATAACATACACACTGGAAAGATGACAGTTGACCTATTAATACATGATAGCAAATGTATGGCAAAAATAGTGGTTACTATTCATGGTACGATAGAGACACGAACTATATCAGATATACGTGATGAAATAAGAGAATGGGTTACAGCACATAGTGCAGAGTTATTGGCTAATCTTATGGTAATAGAGAATGGAGTTGAAAATGGGACATTAAATTGTCTTGACACGGGAGGTGACAAGGGGTGAGCAAAAGACAGATGGAAATCTTCCTGGTAATATTGGTAGTAATCATGATAACATTCATGACAGTAAGTACTTTAACAAACTATTACCTTAATGAGAAGATTCAAACATTGGAGACTCAGCTAATGAAAATTCAAAAGTAGGTGATATAATGGCAGGATATGATAACTATCTTTGGGAACTGGCTCAAAAGATGTCAAATAATGGTTGGGGCGATATAAACGAATGTTATAATCACTTACAGTCTGCAATCAATGGTGGTCATACATCGTCAATACAGGAGCTATACCCAGACCTATGGGCATTCATCAAAGATATATACGAAACGTTTTTGGGGCATGATGTCAGTTCAGGTGGTGTTGACCAAATGATTGTAGGAGGATTGCGCTCTGAGAAACGTCCTGAAATGATGGCTACATCTTTTAGTTTCAGATGTGGAATTTGCGGTAAATGTTGTGAGTATAGATTTCTCATATCGGATGAATCCAGAATAAGAAGTTACTATATCGACCATGAGAAAATGGAAAAAGAGCAGATGTTCCGCGAAATGGGTAGAAAATTCTCAAATCATTGTCCGTATGCTAGGAGGTGAAATATGGCAACTACAGTGGTGAATTACAAGGTGAATAAGGATTATGATGTATGTATTATGAGACCATCTAAGTGGGGTAATCCTTTCAAGATAGGTGAAGATGGTACGCGTGATGAAGTTATAGCCAAGTACCGCAAGTACTTCCTACAAACACCAGAACTGATGTCTTCCCTGCATGAGATACGAGGGAAACGGCTTGGATGCTGCTGTAAGCCATATCCATGTCATGGTGATGTCCTTGCCGAACTGGCAAACAAGCCGTTTCGCTTGATTGTATTTGGAGGCAGAGACTTCAATGACTATGAACTGATGGAGCGCACATTGAATAACCTGCTGGTAAACTATGAACCTGAGCAGGTTATCATTGTATCGGGAAGAGCGCGCGGTGCTGACTCACTGGGTGAGCGGTATGCAGAGGAATACGGATTAAGAGTGGAGTCTTACCCTGCTGACTGGGGCGGTTATGGCAGAGGGGCTGGCTACATCAGAAACGAGGAAATGGCACAAGTAGGTGACGCTGCAGTTGGATTCTGGGATGGCAAGAGCAAAGGCACAGCACACATGATTGGCATGGTCAAGCGGTATCATCTTCAGGTGCGAATCATCAAGTATGAATAGGGGTGATAAAGTGGCATTGGAACTGTTCAAACAAAAGCGTCAAGATAGTGGCTGTGCAGGACATAAGATAGACTATGGCTCAGATGGTTATGAATATGAATGTGACTATGAGTTTTCGGGTGATGTTGACTGTGGTGATTGTATATTTGGTGACCTTGATGGTACGCTTGACCCAAGAAATCCACAAAACTATGATGCTGAACTAGCTTACAGACTAGGTTTATTAAGGTATATATTCACAGATACAAAGCTTGTTAAGGCACTTATATGGGTGCTTGAACATATAAATAATGCGCTTGCAAAATTTGGTAAAAGGAGGTCAAAACAGAAATATGATTCAAGTCAATGGTAACGAATATAGTTGAGTTGTAGCAATGATGTGAAGAATAAATTAACATAGCTTAGAAAGAGCATGTAACGAAAAGGAGATTATTAAATGAGAAACATCAAGAGATTATTTGCACTAGTATTGACACTGGTGATGGTGATGACAATGTCAAGTGGAGTATTTGCATGTGACTTCCAAAATATGTATATGGATGTACAGGGAAGTGGTTCAGTAACTGTTATCTTTGACTCCGGATATGGTGATGGTGTGTACTTCTATACAGCACCTCCTGAATATCAGGTAAATAAGGAATGGAATGCAGTTCAGACCGCTTTGACTGGAGCAAAGACTATTGAATATGATAGAATCGGACTTGGACAGTCACCAGAAACTGACCCGATATCAGGCAAGACAGCATTCGCAAGGGCATTGCAGCTTCGCTATGAATTGTTTGAAAGAGGAATTCCGGGACCTTATATTTATGTAGCACACTCATTCGCTGGTATGACTGCAAGAGCGTTCAATGCAATGTTTTCATCTGAAGTTTATGGAGTAGTATTTGTTGACTGCACAGCCATTGGTGAGCTGCAGTATCAGACTGACTGGATACAAACTAATATGCCAGACTATTACGATACATATATAGCAAGTTTTACATCAGCAGATGGTACATATGCACAATTGTTGCAAACAGAACAGCAGGTTCAGAATCTTACATTTGGAGACAAGCCATTTATATCAATTTATTGTAGTAACTCGATGTCGGCTCAGGGACTTCCAGAAGAGATGGATACTCATCACATTAATGTACAAGAGGCTCAGGCAGAGATATTATCAACTAACCATACAGTTGTTGTATCAGAGTGCGGAATGCACGCTATAATGTTTACGCCGGATGCATCACTTATTACAAATGCAGTTCAGAGTTTGATTGACCAGTATAACAATCAGTAATTGATGGTACTAAGCGTGTAGCTGTTATGGTTACACGCTTAAATTATATAAAGGAGGTGATACAGTGTTATATAGTGATGAAGAATACAGGTATCGTGTAGAGGGAGCATATGAAAAGTGGAAGGAGATGCAGAAGAATGACGGAACTAAGAAAGAGATTCGTGGAGAGGGTTGAGCATTCAAAGTTTGGACGCAGTGTACTCATAGTAGTTGTGCACCTGCCAAGTGGAGCTTATGAGACAATAGTCAACTATGACCATATTGCTGATAAGATTGATTATTACATCAGCGCCTATGATGATGACTTCAAGCTCAAGGCTAATCCAAATATTAAGATAGTTGAATTTATACTATTGTGAGGAGGATGTATATGGATTGTGATGTAAGACTTACATGTGATGGTGCGTGTAGCGGAAATGGTAAAGAAAAGTCCTGGGGTGGGTGGGCTGCTATACTTCAGGCGAATGGACACGAACTTGTTGTAACAGGTGGAGAGAGACAGACTACCAATAACCGTATGGAACTGATTGGTTGCATAAAGGGATTGGAGCGGATAACAAAGCATGGCGTCCTGATTGAGGTTGTGAGTGATTCTGAATATGTAATCAATGCATTCGCTAGGGGTTGGGTAGAAAAATGGAAACAGGACGGGTTTGATAGAGTAAATGGAGACCTATGGTTGACACTATATGCTAAGGTTTGTTTGTTGAAATATTGGGGTTGTAACTTCATATGGACTCATATACCTGGGCATAATAAAAGTGACGATACGGAGCGTTCAGGAACGCAGGATAGATGTGATAAGCTAGCTAAGACAGAAGTTAAGAAACTGAAAGCAATTGATATAATTGACGTAACAAAGCTTCAGAAAAAGATGGGTGAAAAGTGAGATGTCAGACTGTATAAGACATGATGTTAATTGCACTGGATGTGGTGCATGTGAAAGGGATGATGATATGAAGCGGATAGTAGTAGCACAGTTTGCGAATGAGATGCAGAAGCAGTTAGAGGAGAATAAGCATAAGGATGAGATAGGCTGGCTTGACTGTGATTTTGATTTCCTAATTGAGAGGATGGAGAACAACATTATTGACATTCAAAGACTCCTCATTGCACGTAATGCATGCAAGACAGATGAATTACAGGCTGAATTTAAAAGGGATATCATCAAGTCTACAGCGGATGTAGGCAACTATGCAATGATGATAGCTGATAAAGTCAGGAAGGAATGGAATGGTTAGATGGGTGAGTATAAAACAAAGACCAATGAGTTGTGTGGTAGTGTACATCATAAACTAACTGATATAGAAAGTGCTTTAAAGCGAATTAAAGTTAAAGATATGTCAGCATCTTTTTACAATAATACATGGAATCATGCTGAGTTAGAATGTGAAAAGCTTACTGAAATAGTTAAACAGCTTACTGAAAGAGTTAAGAACAGGCAGATATAGAAATGTGCATACTCAAAGGTGTGACGGCTGCAAATTTCTGCCTGATGGTTCCAAATCACTGCTAATTTCTGCATAGCTACTGTGATTAAAGTTCAAACTTTGTCGGTATGAGAAATTCCACACACAATTGGGTGAAATTTTGCAAAAATTTTAAGATGCCCAAACCAATTTGGGTCGCGGACCCGGACCCGCGAGGATTGTGTGTGGATTAAGATAGTGAATCTTAAGATGTGAATAAATGTGAATGTAAGAGAAATGCTTATGCAGAAATTTGCAGAAATTAGCAGAAAAATATAACGGTGAGTAATGCTGAATGAATGAATTATAAAATTGGCAGTGATTAGTGAACAATCGGTGCAAATTTCTGCAAAATTTATAAGACACATTAATGGAGGTGGTATATGATTTATGATATTAAACGTCATAGTTTGAAAGGAATGAGAATACATGGAATATGGGGGTGTATGAAATCACGTTGTAAAAGTCCTACAGATAAATCATACAAGAATTATGGAGCTAGAGGAATAAAGGTTTGTCCTTTGTGGGACAATTCTTATGAAAAGTTTTATGATTGGGCTGTATCTCATGGTTACAGTAATAAATTAATGCTTGATAGGATAGATAATGATGGTCATTATTGTCCTTCTAACTGTGAATGGGTAACTATTCAAGAACGAAAATGGAACAAGAAGGATAGAGAGGAGACATTATGATTAAAGCTGTTATAAGTGTGGACCCAGGGGGAACTAATGGGATATGTGAAGCGATTAAGCATGGTGTAGATTGGGATATCACCAATGTAGATGCTCTAGACAAAGGTAAACTGTTTGAAACAATAAGAAACTTTGGGTTGGGAAAGTACAAGGATGATGAACTATTGGTCATCTATGAGCAGTATAAACTTTATGCTGATAAGGCTGATGCTATGATTGGTAATGAGTTTGAAACAGTGCAGGTAATAGGTGTTATCAAGTATATATGTGACCGGAGGAATATACAGTATATATCATCTCCTACAACTAGCAAGGCATTCTGGACTGACCAGAGACTTAAGAACATGGGGTTGTATGTACCTATTGAACACAAGAGAGATGCTATAAGACACTTTTTATATTGGCTTTACTTTACTGAGAAGGGTGCTGACTTAAAGGACGTCTTAAACGTAAAGTAACATAGCTAGCATAATGAACTCAGTTAAGGAAAAGTAAATTGATTTTAAAGCACTATATTCATGATTGAGTATGGTGTTTTTTCATGCTCTTTACAATATAAATAAAATCAGTAAAACTATACCGTAGACAATCTTTTCTGTGTGGAGCATAATAAAAGCATGCGGATACGTCTTATCCGCACCAATTTCAAATCAAAATGCAAGGAGGTGAGCACAATGAAACCGTACATAGACCCACAGACTGGAAGACAAAAACTGACTAAACACCAACAGGCATTTGCTGATGCTTATGTTGGAATATTTAGTCTTGAAAAGGCAGTACTGGCAGCAGGATTTAAAGGTAAAGGTGCTTACCAGGTTGGTAAGGATATGTATAATTTGCCACATGTCAGAGCATATATTGAAGATAAAAAGAAGGACTATCTTGAAAGTCTTGGATTTTCAAAAGAAAGATTGATAGTGGAATTGTGTAAACAATCATATGCTGATATGAAAGATTTTGCTGAGTGGAATACTGAGTGGAATGAAGATACACAGAGATATACACATCATGTTAGTGTTAAAGATAGCAATAGTATTGATACAAGCGTAGTTAAGTCAGTTAAGGTAAACCAGCGCGGTGCAGTAGAGATAGAGTTGTATGACAAGCAGAATGCTATTGAGAAACTTGCAAAGATACTTGGATTGAATGCTGCTGATAGAGTTGAACTTACTGGTGCTGGAGGAGGTGCTATCCAAGTTGACGACCTGCGTGCAAAACTCGTTGAGCGACTTAACAAAATCGCTGCTGCTGTTGACTCCAGAACAGCGGAATCAACTTCTTCAGACACTAAGTGATGCTGAAATTGAAGCATTGTTTTATGACTGGCAGCTTTGGGCAAGAGATAAACAGTTAATACCACAAGGAATATGGCATACATGGCTCATCCAGGCTGGACGTGGATGGGGTAAGACAAGGGTTGGAGCTGAGACAGTAAGACAATGGAAATATCAGGGATACAAGAGATTTGCATTGATAGCTGAGACTCCTGCTGATGCACGGGATGTTATGATTGAAGGTGAGTCTGGAATATTAAACATATCTCCACCATGGGATAAACCAACATATGAGCCGTCAAAAAGACGTCTAGTTTGGCCAAATGGTGCAATGGCACTCATCTTCTCTGGTGCTAATCCGGAACAGTTAAGAGGTCCTCAACATGAGAAAGCATGGGCTGATGAGATATTTGCATGGCAGTATCCACAAGAAACATGGGATATGCTGCTATTCGGACTTAGGCTTGGAGATAACCCACAGGTCATTGTTACCTCAACACCTAAGCCTATGCCGCTTCTGAAAGACCTTCGCGCTGACTCATCTACAGTAGTCACAATAGGTAGCACATATGACAATCGTGCAAACCTAGCAAAGTCATTCATGACAGAGATATTAAAGAAATATGAAGGCACTCGACTGGGACGTCAGGAACTGAATGCTGAGATACTTGATGACAATCCAAATGCTTTATGGAGTAGAGCATTGTTGGAAGAGACAAGAACTATAAAGCCACCAACAATGAAGCGCATAGTTGTAGCAGTTGACCCTGCTACTACCAATACTGAAGCAAGTAACGACACTGGTATCATTGTAGCAGGTCTTGGAAGTGACAATCATGGATATGTACTTGAAGACTGCACAATTAAAGGCACTCCATCCGCTTGGGCTAGTGCAGCAATTGCAGCTTATCATAAGTGGAAGGCAGATAGGATAATTGGTGAGACTAATCAGGGTGGAGATATGGTTGAGAACACTATTCACAGTGTTGATAAGAACATCCCCTACAAGGGTGTTCATGCTACAAAGGGTAAGTATACTAGAGCTGAGCCAATTAGTGCATTGTATGAACAAAAGAGATGTCATCATGTGGGATGCTTTGGTAGACTTGAAGACCAACTGTGTGAGTGGGAACAGGGACAAGATTCTCCTGATAGATTAGATGCATGTGTTTGGGCATTCACTGAGTTGATGATAAATACTAAGATAACATCAATAGTAGCTCCTGATGATGAGTCAGGTACATCGAAATGGAGGGGTTAGATATGTCTGCTATAGGAAAAGTCAGAGTGTTGGATTTACACTCACAAGAGGGCAAACATGGTGCGTATGCGATATATTGTCCAGGATGTGAATGTTATCATGCATTTGATGGTAGATGGACATTCAATGGCGATTTCAACAATCCAACATTCTCACCATCAATGCTTGTGAATCAACATAAACCAGAATCCAGATGTCATAGTTTCGTAACAGATGGTAAGATACAATTTTTGTCTGACTGTTTTCATAAGTATGCAGGACAGACACTTGAATTGCAAGAAGTAGATTAACAATGGCGTTATCTTCAGGTGAAAGGATGTATATAATATGAAATTAACAAAAGACTACATGTTATCAAAGAATTTTTCAACTGCAGAGATAAAGTGTAAGTGTGGTTGCAACACTATTGTGATAGATGAATCAACTGATGTCTTATTACAGAAACTTAGAGATAAATTAGGTAAGTCAATCATAGTGTCATCAGGATACAGATGTCCTGCTAAAAACAAGGCATGTGGAGGAGCTAAGAGAAGTCAACATATGCTTGGCAAGGCAAGAGATATCAAAGTATCAGGTCTAACACCATTAGAAGTTGCATATGCTGCAATAGAAATTGGTTTCAAGGGTGTAGGTGTATATACACATAATGATAATTACTTTACTCATGTAGATACACGTAAGACAAAAACATATTGGATAGACCAAAAGGATACACACGATATTATCATTGTTAAGAAGCTGTAATAAAATAACCAGAAGGGAGATAATTGCATGGGTAAAGTCAATAAGGCAAGAGGAAGTATGAACATGAAGCCTGATGCTGCAGCTATGGGTGAGTTGAATGCCAGGATGAATCCACAGACAACTAACATGCCAAACCCTGGTAAAGAACCAACAATGAATCCCTTGACTGGGATAGAAATGAAAGACCCTGCAAGTAGGCTACAGACTAACACTGTTACAGACCCACAAGGTCCCAACTCTAACGTAGCATATAATCCTGAAGAACCATATGAGCAAAATATTTTTGTAGAACAGGGTGTTTCCGGCTTAACAAGATTTGGTGGATTCGTATATGAAGAATGGTTAAAGGAACTACAGGGAAGACGTGGAGCATTGACATATAGGGAAATGCGTGATAATGATGCAATTATTGGTGCATTTCTCTATGCTATTGAGATGCTTATAAGACAGGTTAATTGGCGCGTAGAAGCTGCTGGTGAGACTCCTGCTGATATCGAAGCTGGACAGTTCCTCGAAACCTGCTTAGATGACATGTCTATCTCATGGAATGATACGATATCAGAGATATTGTCATTCTTGCCATTTGGATGGTCAATGATGGAGACCTGCTATAAGATACGTAAGGGTCCTGACCAGGATAATGGCATAATGCGTAGTAAGTACAATGATGGCAGAATAGGTTGGCGTAAATGGGCTATAAGGGCACAGGAGACATTGTGGAGATGGAGATTCGAAGCGGATGGTAGCATATGTGGTATGGAACAAATAGCTCCTCCTGACTATAAGCTCCGTTACATTCCTATTGAGAAGGCATTATTGTTCAGAACAAAGAGCAACAAGAATAATCCAGAAGGCAGGTCAATACTGCGTAATGCATACCGCTCATGGTACTTCAAGAAGAACATTGAGGAAATCGAAGCTATTGGTGTTGAGAGAGACCTTGCTGGATTTCCTATAATGTGGATACCACCTGAGATATTCTTACAGGAAACATCTGAGGCACAGGCAGCATATGCCAAGTATAAGAAGATAGTTACAAACATCAAAAGGGATGAGCAGGAAGGTTTGTTAATGCCACTCATCTATGATGACAAGGGTAATAAAGTATATGATATAACAATGTTAGCAAGTGGTTCAACAAGACGTCAGTTTGATACGAATCAAATCATCACAAGATATGACCAGCGTATTGCAATGACAGTAATGGCAGACTTCCTGATGCTTGGAAATGCTACAACAGGTAGCTATGCACTATCTGTCAACAAGACAAGTTTGTTCCAGACAGCATTATCAACCATACTACAGAATATCTGTGATATCATTAACACATATGCAATACCAAGACTATTCAAGCTTAACTCATTCTCTGGACTCACTGATTATCCTAAACTCACACATGATGAGATTGAGAAAGCTAACCTTGATGAGCTTGGTAACTTCATTCAGAAAGTAGTTGGTTCTGGAGCTATCACAGTGGATGGAGATACAGACCTTGAGAACTATATTAGGAATGCAGCACGTTTCCCAAAGAGACCTGACTGGCTTGATACTCCTGATATACCAGTTGATGGTGATGATGAAGAAGGTACAACACAAAGACGCAGAAGAGGAAAGGCAGATACACATGATGTTGAGTCTGACCAGCCTATAAGTAATAAAGGTGAGAAAACACCACCACCCAGTAGTAAGAAGACACCAGCAGAAGGTGATATAAAGAAATGCGGTGTGCCAGAAGACGACAGGGCTGTCTTCCTTCAGGCGGTACAGGAACTGCGTGATGCAGTAAAGAAGGATGCTTATAACGATTAAGCCATAGATGGGAGGGGGTGAGAACAATGGTTATAAAGATGACTAGGACACATACAATGCCGTTTGGTAGCTTTGCAAAAGATGAAGAGTATGATACCGACAGAGATAGTGAATTATCTGTTGGACAGGCTTTGACGTTTGTTGCGTGTGGTTCTGCCATTGACGTCACTCCTAAGACAAAGTCAAAGAAGGTGAGTAAAGATGGGACTGCTTGAAATACTCGATTCTTTTATTGCTAAGGTTGACCCAGAATGGAAGGCAATACACAGAGTAGCGGATAAGTATCTCGACAAAGTAGCCAGTGCATATGTTGATGGTTTTGAAGCGTTAAGGAATAGTATTGACGTGGATGCACTGGCGAAGGTGGAGGACATCCGACAGATGCCACAACATATCGCATGGACTTCCTTCAGTAAAAAGATGGATAGTGCTTATTTGTTGGCAGGATTGATTTTAAGCGACGCAGGTTTAGTAGCGGCAAAGTATATGCCGGAGCAATTAAAATTGACTGTAACCAAAGCTGCGAAGCTCAAGATACCAAAGGTTGGACTCACTGGAGAGGGATTGAATTTGGAAGGCAGTTTCAACATGAGAAATCCAAGAGCAGTCCAATGGTCAGTAGACCATGTAGGTGAGAACATTCGACAAGCTGATGATGCTACAAAGGCTGGAGTTAATGAAATTATCACACATGCGTTAAACTTTGGTGGTCATCCCAGAGAGACTGCCAGACAGATACGTCAGTATATTGGACTCACAGAGAATCAGATTAAAGGTATATTGAACTATCAGGCTAAGCTTGACCAGTCAGGACGTTCAAAGGCACGAGTTGATGCAATGGTTGACAGTAAGATACGTCGTAAGGTACGTGAACGTGCCTTAACAATATCAAGGACAGAGACAATTGCTGCTTCATGTGCAGGCCAGCAGTTACACTGGGAAGACCAACTTGATAAGGGATATCTTAACAAGATAGATACTATGAAGGAATGGATAGTAACACCTGATGATAGGCTTTGTCCCATATGCAGTGCAATGGCAGGTCAAAAGGTAGATATAGATGCATCCTTTGACTTTGGAAACAAAGCTCCTCCCAGACATCCGCGCTGCAGATGTGCAATAGGATTGGTTGAGAGACCTGGACAGGAACTTGAAGCATATGAACAGTCAGCACAGGGACAGGACTGGTCAAAGATTGATACACTTGCTGGTATACTTCCAACAATCACACAATTACCAGAACTTGTAACTGCTAATGACTATGAAAAGGGATATACTGTAAATGGATATAATTTAACTGATTCAGGTATAGCAGATAAATACAACAAGGTGTTCGAAAACATGACACAAGAAGAAAAACAAGCATTTAAGTATTACACTAAGAAAGGAACTTATAGTAGGATAAACAGATATCTTAGAGGTGAAACGAGTAAAATTGCCAAAGATGATGCAAAAGCATTAAAGCACATGGAAAGTGGTTTTAGCAAGGTAAAAAGTCAAATGACACAAGATTCAATATTATATCGTGGATTAGAGCCTACAAGCTTTAAAGCAACCTTTGGAGATTCCATATCAGATATCGATGGTATACTTGAACGTTTTTCCAAGACAGGCAAGATTGGTATAGACGACTACAAAACGCTTAATCAATCAATAGGAAAGAAAGTAACAGATACAGGATATGGAAGTGCTACATCCAATAAAAAATATGAAAAACGCAAATTGTATATGGAAATCCTTGTGGATAAAACTGATGATGGAGTATTACCATTACGTAATTTGTCAGAATTTAAACATGAGAGTGAAATCCTACTTAATAAGAATTCACAATACGAGATAGTAGGTTTCAAAGAACGTGTCATGAGATATGAACAAATAATGGATAGTAAAGGTAATTGGGTTAGAAATCCAGACCTTGATAAAAAGCGTGAATTGGTTGTTGTAGTCAAAAAGTTTGCACAATCTATTATTGAATAGGAGATGAGTGAGATGCCATATGCAGCTAATAGTGATTTACCTGATTCGGTTAAGGGTGCATTGCCTGAGAAGGCACAATCTATTTGGCGTAAGATAGCTAATAGCGCACTAGGAACATATGACAAAGAAAGCACGGCATTCGCTACTGCATGGGCTGGACTAAGACGTGCTGGTTGGACAAAGAATAAAGATGGCAGTTGGGTGGAGAAGGCTGTAGAATCTTCAGGTGATGCAACATGTGTGACTAAGACATTCTCATTTGAAATAAAGAAGTCTGATATGGAACAACGGTTAGCATTTGGATGGTCAGTCATAAGCCGTGATGTATTGGGCAATGAAGTGTGGGACTTACAGAATGACAGCATTGACCCAGATGATTTGGAAGCATTAGCGTATAGGTACGCAAGATTTTACAGGGATGTTGGGGAATTACACATCAACAGTGGCATGGGAGTGATGGTCGAGTCAGTAGTTACGACATTAGAGAAGCAGCGAATATGGGGTATTCCTGCAGGGTGCATGCCAGTAGGCTGGTGGACAGGTTTTTATATCAAGGATGATGAGGTCTGGGAAAAGGTTAAGAATGGTACTTATGGCGCGTTTTCAATTGAAGGAACAGCAAAGCGTGTTCAAGTATAATAACCACTTAATGTGAAAGGAGGTGAACAAAGATGGGTTTGGATGGTAAAAGAACCAAACTAAAAGCTGCAGACATCAACAAAGTGGATTTAGTTCCAAATGGTGCACAGCAAGGTTCAAGGATATCTTTGTTTAAGTCAGCAGATGATGGAGACCAGGAAAAAGGCATATTTGCCAAGATGGCTGAAGCAATTGCTAAAGCATTGAGTGGTTTCCGCGTAATGCCGATTGATGAAGAAGCAGAAGACTTCAACACAGAAATGGCAGAACAAAGAGTTGAGAATGCAATGTGTGAAATGTGGGATTACACTCATGCTTTGCGAGAAGCAATCAAGTCAATACTGTGTTCAAAGGAAACTGACAAGGTTGGACTTGTCAGAGGTAGTATTGACCAGTTTGCAACAGCAATAGAAGCTGCAATACCGAACTGGATGAATGGTGAGAAGGTAGCCAAAGCTGGTAGGAAGATATCAGCAGAGAGAATGTGCAAATTGAAGGATATGCATAAGGCACTCACTGATTTAATATCAGAAGCTGAAATTGCTGAGAAGGAAGACAACATGGACAAGGGATGTGGAAGTCAAGTGGCGAAAGCCAATGACGATAATAAGCCTGACAAGGCTGAAAATGGAGAAGGGAGTGACGGAACTATGGCAGAAAACAAAATCAACAAGTCTGCATTGCCACAAGATGTACAAGACTACATTACCAGCCTTGAGGCAAAAGTTGCCAAGGCTGCACCTGAAGATGATAAGGGTGACAAGGATGACATTTTCAAAGGACTTCCTGAAGTTGTCATTAAGATGCTGAAAGACACTCAGGAGCAAAACAAAGTTATGGTAGAACAGAACAAACAGTTGGCTGGACAGATTGCAAAGATGGCTGATGATAATCTTACCAAAGATTATGTTGCCAAGGCAGGAGAGTTTGACCAGTTGGGTGTTAAGCCTGAAGAGTTTGGTACAGTACTCAAGAGTATTGCTACTATCTCTCCGGAATCTTATGCCAAGATTGAATCTGTATTGAAAGCTGCAAACGAAGCTATTGCAAAAGGTGGATTGTTTACAGAATTGGGTACTGGTTCTACTGGAGCAACTGCAGTCTCTAAAGAGGATGCATGGGCACAGATTGAAACATTGGCAGATGCAAGAGTAACAAAAGGTGAAGACAAAACACAGGCACAGGCAATTGAATCAGTAATGAAAACTGCTGAAGGTCGTAGATTGTACGCAATCTATCAGGGACATATCAAATAATGTAACAAACAAGGAACTACCAAATCTAACAAATTGATTATCAATAAATCACTGAAAGGAGTGAATTTCAATGGCTATAGAACTTCAAGGCTTTAAATTCACCGCAATTGCTGGTGAAGCAATGACAAACTATCAGTATCACTGGATGAAACTGTCAGCAGATATGACAGTAGTACGTTGTACTGCATTAACAGATATTCCTTGTGGAGTATTGCAGAATAACTGTGCATCTGGTTTGGCTGCAGAGGTTATGGTTTTCGGTATCACCAAACTCATGATAGGTACTGGTGGAGCAATGACATTCGGAAATCTTGTTGGTACTGACGCTAATGGCGAAGGTATCCTGGTTGACCCTGATGGTGCAAATGACTACTATTATTGTGGTCAGATTTGTCTGGGAGCAGGAGCGAGTGAAATCGGTTCAGCACTCATCAACTGTGCAACACCTGTAATCCAGTCTGGTTCATAAGAGCTGACTGACATAACACATATCACAATCATCTGGCAAAATAATTATGAATCACTGAAAGGAGTGAATTTCAATGGCTGAGAAAAGAACATTTATAGCAAAGGCACAACCAACCGCTTCGAACGTCCATGTTAACGCGCCTTTGACTAACATTTCTGTAGCATATATTCAGTCTCAGGCTGACTTCATTGCTGATAAGGTATTCCCAATAGTCCCTGTTGACAAACAGACTGACATCTATTGGGTATACACTAAGAATGACTGGTTCAGGGATGAGGCACAGCAACGTGCGCCTGGTACTGAATCTTCAGGTGGAGGTTACAGCGTAGATTCCACCAACACATACTCTTGTAAGGTTTATGCGTATCACAAAGATGTCCCTGACCAGGTTAGGTCAAATGCTGATGCAGCATTGGATGTAGACAGAGATGCAACTCTGTTTGTTACCCAAAGGTTGTTAATCAGGAGAGAAAGAGTTTGGGCAGATGCATACTTTGGTGCATCTAAGGGCTGGAAGGACTATACTGGAGTTGCTGGTGTTCCTGCAGCTAATCAGTTTAGGCAATGGAGTGATTACACTTCATCTGACCCAGTTGGCGACATCAAGACAGGTAGATTGTATATCAAAGGTATCACTGGATTTAGACCGAACACATTAGTCCTCTCTGAGAATGTGTTTGAGACACTCAAAATTCATCCTGATATCATTGATAGGTATAAATACACAAGTTCAAGCGTTATCACAATTGACATGCTTGCCAAGTTGTTTGAAGTTGACAGGATACTTATTGCTGGTGGTGTTTATTCATCCACTAATGAGGGTGCAGCCACTCCAACATATACTTGGATTATGGACAAAGGTGCATTGCTTGTATACAGCGCACCAAACCCTGGTTTACTCACTCCATCTGCAGGTTATACCTTTGCATGGAAAGGTTTGTCTAGTCTTGGATATGCTACAGCTATCAAGAATTTCAGAATGGAACATCTTGAGAGTGACAGAATTGAAGGACAGGCTGCTTATGACTGTAAGCTGGTTGGTGCTGACCTGGGTGCGTACTTTGCAACCGCAATAGCATAATTGACATAAAGAGAAACAGTCAATTGTATGGAATGGAGGGATTATTGTGTATCAGGTAACAAAGAAGTTTGATGACTCAGTGTGTACGAGAATCATTGGTGAACTGGTTGATGCAAAGGAATATAAACTGCTTCAAAAACTCATTTCAAACCGTTACTTGACATGGCTTGACCATAAAGTTAAGCCTGTCAAGTGTGAGTTGTGTGAACGTCAGTTCGTTAACCAGCAAGCTCTTGAAGCTCACTATCTGTTGTCACATCCTAATGACGTCGAGATAACCGACGAAAATAGTGGGAAGGAGTGAGACTATGAATAGATTAACTAAAGGCAAAGCACTGGTTGGTGGTTGGGCTACAGATGGTGGGAGTGTACTATATAACAAAGTTTCTGGTATCATGGAAGAAACAGTTGGTACACTTGCAACTCCGATAACACTTCCAACAAATCCTGGTGCGACAGTCGTACAGAGAATCACAAATATACTTCATTCGGCTGGTGCTGGAGATTGCGATGACTTGATAGCGTCATATGAGAAAGTAGCAGTTACTGGAGTTGGTGATGCAGGTCTAACCATAGTAGGTAATGCACCTAGAGCTTATGTTGGACTAACAGGTGGTGCAAACAACTCTGTAGCTTCAGCAGCTTATGCTTCACAACCTTGGGTAAGTCACGAAGGTACAGGTGCTATAACGGCTATGTCTGCAGTATCTGCAAAGTGTGATGTTGGTGCAGATGCATTTACTGTAAACACCATCAATGCAGGTCATTTTCATATTGAAGGTGCAGCTACTGTAACTGGTCAGTTTGATGGCGTCATGATTGAAGTATATCCTGACGTAACAAGCATGGATTCAGTGTTAGCACTGGCAGTTGATACAGGAGCAGTAACATCATCTATCATAAGAGTGAGTGGAGAATCAACAACCTTCATTGATGTTGCAGCAGCTACAGCAGCAGTGGTGGTAACAGCAGGTACTAACATTCATCATGACCCAAATGCAGTCACTAGTGATGCATATATGGTAGTCAAAATTGGTGAAATTGAATATGCCGCTCCATTGTATGTATTACATGCATAAGAGTCAATTATAGAACGGAGAGATTATAATGAAAGTTAAACTGAGTGAAATAAAGAACATAGTCAAAGCTATACAGAATATAGCATACCAGAAAATACCAGTAAAAATGGCTTTGAAGATTAGTATGTTTGTCAAGGAACTTGGGGCTAAGAATGATGTGTATGAAGATACTAGAATCAAATTATGTCTCATGTATTGTGAAAAGGATGCTGAAGAAAAGCCAGTCATTGAAAACAATGTCTATAAAGGATTATCTGACAATGCTGATTTCACAAAAGAATTCGCAGCATTGAATGAAGAGATTGTAGATATTGAATTTGACGGTATCTCAATTGATACATTGGAAAAAGAAGGTGTGAAACTTTCTGTAGCTGATGTAATGGCTTTAGAATCAATTCTCAAATAAGGGAAGGTGTATGCCTTCCCTTAACAATTAGCTTTAAGGGGTGGTGTAATGTCAACATCAAGTATAAAATCTGTAATACACACATTTGAACCACAATCTAGCACAAATGATTATGTTGTATGTGGAGATATAATAGAGAGTAAGGCAGCTTTATTTATGTCATTCACATGTATATATGGAACGGCTGCAATGAGAATAAAATTTGAAGGTGCTGATAAAAGTGATTTCTCTGATGCATTTGTGCTTGTAGCAGAAGCTGATAGAGAAAATCAAGTTGGTTCATATGTTACAAACCCTGCAGCATATGCATATTACAGATTGATGATAAAAAGTAAAGTACTTAATGTACCAGGTATTGCAACACTATCATATTGTGCAAAGGGATAAATTATGAAAGGAGGTGGCTGGTATGTCAACTGTTTCGTTCAAGGTTCAAAAGGTTAATCCAGTAGCACAGGTAAGTACAGCAGCATATGTTGTTTATGCAGGTTCAGCAATGGATATGATAGATTTTATTACATTGGCATACACTATCAAGGCTGTAACAGAAAGTGTCAAATGGAAAGTATTTGGAGCAAACTTATCTGACTATTCTGATGAAGTTGAAGTACAGGCAGAAGCAACAGTACTTGCAGCAGCAGCTAGCTCATATGCAGTGTCGCCAGCACCATATGCTTATTACAGAGTAAAAATAACCGACGGTTCAGGACATAGCACAGCTACTGTAACTGGAATCGGAAAGAGGTAGGTGATAACATGGCTGCAACATATACAAGCACATTGCCTACAGACAAGGATAAGGTGAGATTTTTAATTCAGGACACAGTTGTAGCAACAGCTATGTTGCAGGATGAAGAAATCACCGCAATGCTTGGAATATATGGCACATACAAGTCAACAGCAGTAGCATGTTGTGAAGTACTCTCTGCAAAGTTTGCTGGTGAAGCTGAGAGTAAGAAAATAGGAAATCTTACGATTGATTTCAGGGACAAGGCAACTAAGTATGCAAAACTTGCAATATTGCTAAGGTCTCAAACAATGAAATTCGTTCTACCATATTTGGGTGGTCAAAGTCAAAGTGACAAAGAGACAAATCAACTTGATGCGGACAATGTGCAACCTGCATTCAGACGCGGTATCATGAAGCAAAAGACTCCTGACTTAACACCTGAAGATGATGATTAGGGAGGGGTGATGAAATGCACCCAGAATTGAAAAAGCTATGTAAGCAAACATTTTTAAGATATGCATACATCACACGTGATGACCATAATGATTACATCTGGTCAACCGATGTGTCAAAGCAGCACGTAACCTTAACAGGGACAACAGCAGTGATTCTGTATACTTATATAACTACTGGTACGGTCATAGTAGCTACAACAGATGATGTGACGACATACACATTGAATGTTGATTACACTATTGACTATACAACTGGCGAGTTAGCAAGAACGGTTGGTAGCACGATTCCTTCAGGTGCAACAGTGCATGTGACATATACTTATTCAACTGTGACATCTTATCTGGCAAGGATTGAGAACTATGATAAGTTGATACGTAATGCACAGGGACAAGAAGTTTTGAGCACATGTCAGGTATATTGTGACAATGATGTTGTTATTGACCTTCGAGACAAAATAACATCAACAGAATTTGCTGTAACATATCCTGAGATATTGAGGATTGATAGAAATCCTGATGAGACTGGTGCTTTAGACCATATTGTCATATATACTAAGTAGGAGGTGATAATATGGCTAGCAATGATTTCATGGATATCAAAGTACAAGGACTTGACCAGGCACGTAATAGACTTGTATACTTCAAAAACAAGTTTCCTCATGAAGTTGCTGCAGCTTTGAAGACAGAAGCTGAACTTACAATGACGGAATCAAAGAAAGAAGTTCCTGTCGATACTGGAGCTTTGAGGGATTCAGGTTTTGTTGATGAACCAAAGATATCAGGAGGTGACATATCTGTCAGACTTGGATATGGTGGAGTGGCTACTAAGGTGAATGAAAAGACTGGTGAAATCACAACAACATATGCAGTAATTGTCCATGAAGATATGAAAGCTCATCATGTAGTTGGCAAGGCAAAATTTCTTGAAGACCCAATTAAACGTAGACGCGAAAAGATACTTACTAACATTAATCTCCGTGTAAAGCGTGCGTTGGAAAGGAGCAAACAGATATGAAAGTCAAGAACGTTGAAATCCGGATGTGTCCAGACCCAACAAAGACGCGTATGTTCATAAATGATGAAGAAATCGATAACGTCAGAGGGTTTGAGATAAAAGTCGAGGATGGACAGACGTATCCTACAGGTATCAAGATTGAATTTGAAGCATGCAATATCAAAATGATACCTCTATGGGAGCGAGGAGAGTGATGACAAATGGCATTTGATATAATGGATGACATTAAACCTCTTATATTGACTGCTATAACTGGATTAGCATCAACAGCAGTAGCTGGTGATTTAACTGCAGATACAAGCAATTGTATAGCAATCACTCATACTGGAGGTTTTAATCCAGAACATACATTTAGTGGTGGTAGCAGTGCTTTACAAAAACCAGCAATCATAAAACCTAGTTTTCAGTTGTGCATGCGACATGAGACTGAAAATACAATGCATGACTGGTGGGATAAAATCAAGGGTGCGCTGGATGGTAAGACAAATTACACTCCTACTGGTTTATCCAGAACATACCTGATAATTGAACAACAGGGTGATGTTTTGGATGGAGGACGTGATAGCAACAGACGTCATATTCAATATCTAAACTTTAATACTATGGTAATCAATGCATACTAGAAGGAGGTGAGCATATGGCATTTCAACATGGTAAAGCGGTATTCGTTTTGTTGAATGGATACAATATAACAGGTTATTTGAACAAGATTGAAACTCCACTAACTGCTGACACTGCAGAGACATCATGTTTTGGCGTTACTGATAAAACATTCCTACCAGGCTTAAGGGATGCAACATTATCTGGAGATGGGTTGTATGATGCATCTGCTTCAGCAATAGATGCAATCATGGATGCAATACTTGCAGGAGCAAACAGTGGCAATAATATCATGTGGATTCCAGCAGGTAATACTATCGGTAACTACGGTTACGCGATGAACATGATTCAAACATTGTATAGCACGACAGGTACTAAGGATGATGCAGTTAGAATTGGTATAGCTGGACATTCATCTACCGGACGTGAAAGAGTTAAATTGATACATGCACATGGTTCTGAAGATAGTTCATCTCAGTCAGCAAGTCAGGACTTATTAGCATCAGGAGCAATAGGTGGTTCAGCGTATATCTTTGCAACTGCAATTACTGGTACATTAGATTGTATTATTCAGCATTCTACAACTGGAGCGTTTTCTGGTGAAGAAACTACACTTTGTACATTTACACAAAACACAGCAATAGGACATGAGAGGCTTACATTTTCTGGAACTGTAAACAGATATGTAAGAGCAAAATGGACAATAGGTACAGGACCTGCAGTATTTGCGGTTGCAATCTGCAAGGATTAATGGAAGGAGTGAGAAATCATGGCATTTGTACATGGTAAAGGTGTATACTTTGGTGCAGCAGTAGCAGGGGCTGTAGCACCAACAACCAACTTGGCAGCTTACACTAACAAGGTAGATTGGCCAAGAACTGCAGATACCGCAGAAACATCAGTCTTTGGATTAAGTGATAAGACATATTTACCTGGACTGAAGGGAGCAACTGTATCTGTAGAAGGAGTTTGGGATGCAACTCTTGACGCTTTTCTTGACCCTAAACTTGGAACTATCATTTCAATATTCTATGCTCCTGCAGGTAGTGGCACTGCTGGTTATTATGCAGATGCAATATTGACATCATATGACCCACCTGGTAATATTTCTGATGCTGTCAAATGGTCAGCTTCATTTTTGATTACTGGAGCGGTTACGCGTGCGACGGTAACAGCAGCTTAACTGGTATGGTTGTACCTCACAGAATTGATTATGTTCAATTGTTTGTGAGGGGGAAGGGTAACTGCATGTGCTAGGTGGCAGCCATGCTAAACTCAAAATTTTGGCAATGTACGGTATGAAGTAAATTAGAGATGTGAAAGGGGAGATTTCAATGTCAATGGCAAAGAGCAATTTTGCTACAAGAGAAAAAATAAAGAATACAAAGTCAATCGTAGGTGAACCATTCAAGGTAGAAGCATGGGACGCATTCGTAAATATTCGTAAGTGGAATGGAAAACAGCGTGCTATGCTTTTGTTACGCGTTTCTGAAGTTTATGGTACTGCTAATGATTCTCCTGAAGAAACTCAGGCAGCTAAAAAGAACTATCCTGCTATGAACAAATTGATGGCAGAAGCAATTGCTATAAGTGTATGTGGTGAAGATGAGACTAATCTATATGATGTAAATAATCCTTCTGATGTTGATGAGATTGAATTGCTTGATGCAGATGTGTTGCAATCACTTTACGAAGAGTGTGCAAGCAGGAATGGTTTCCTTGATAAAAAGTTAAAGGATGAAATAAAAAACTTAGAAGCCACCCAGAGCTGATTTTCTATTTGAGATTGACAAGAGAACTGGGTGGCATGACAATGGAAGAAATGCTAGAAAGAATATCCTCAGTTGAACTTACACAATGGTTAGCATTGTATGAACTAGAATCTGAAGAGTATGAATTCAATAAACAACATCAGGCAATGGTGAAATCCTTCAGGTGAAACGTATATTAGAAGGAGGTGAGCATATGGCAAGCGGTGGAGATATAACTTATGTTATAAACGTAAACGGTTCTGGTGCAGTAAGCGGTATAAACAATGTTGTTAGCTCAATGGATAAGATGCATGCTGCTGGATTAAAACTTGCAAAAGTTGGCGGTATGATGACTCTTGCCATAACAACACCTATTGTTGCTTTAGGCAAGAAGATGCTTGATATGGCTACTAATGCTGTTGAATCAGAGAATCTTTTTACAGTATCAATGGGCAATATGGCAGACGCAGCAAGAAAATGGAGTGAAGACACTAGTAAAGCTTTGGGTTTAAATCAATATGCGCTTAGAAATACTGTAGGAACATTTAATGTTATGTTCAATTCGATGGGACTTGGCGAAAAAGCAGCTTATCAAATGTCTATAAGTTTATCAACACTTGCACAGGATATGGCATCTTTTTATAATCTCAGTTCAGAAGAAGCTTTTCAAAAATTACAGGCTGGAATATCTGGAGAAACTGAGCCACTCAAACGTCTGGGCATATTAATCAATGAAACTACAGTTAAAACATTTGCACTTTCAAAAGGTTTGATTACAGAAGGTCAGGATATGAGTGAAACTCAGAAAGTTATTGCTCGATATCTATTAATTATGGAACAAACTAAGAACGCTCAAGGTGACTTGGCACGTACAATGGATAGTCCGGCTAATATGGCACGTAGACAGCAGGCACGTTTGGAAGAGTTAGCTATTACAATGGGACAAAAGTTACTTCCAACTTTTGTAAAAATTATGGAAGCTATAGACGGACTTATAACATGGTTTACAAATCTTGATGATAAAACACAGGAAAATATATTAAAATTTGCGGCTTTTGCTGCTGCAGCAGGACCTGTGCTTACTGTAGTTGGTGGTTTGACAACTGGATTTAGTGGATTAGCTGGCGTTCTTAAAGGTATACCAGCATTAATAGCAGCATGTGCAACACCTATGGGTGGTTTTGCTCTTGTAGCTGGTGCAGCAGTAATATCTACTGGTATAACAATAGATAATTTTAACAAATATAAGAAAAAACAGGAAGATATGGTTGCAGCAGCTAAGTCTAAAGAAGCTGGGACTTCTAATATCTATGACCCAAATCCTATGATACAGGTACAAAAGCAGATGGAAGCAGGTACTTTTGAAATTAAGCCATTTTCAGGATTTTATGAATCAACTGCAGAACAAACAGAGGCAGCAGAAACAGAGGTCGTAACTGATGCTGTGGTTGACCAAACTAGTGCTTATGATGACCTGATTGCGGCATTCAAAGAAGCTGGAACAGTTGGAACCACAACATATAGTGAACTTACTGATTCAGTTAATACTTTCAAGGATGCAGTAAAACAACAAACAGATGCTTTTGCTGACTTTGGTAGTATGTTCGAAAAGAATGTAATTGAGAGAATGTCACCTGAGAAAATTATGCGTAGACTTCAAAAATCATTCTCAACAATGAAAAAATGGACTGAATCATTACAAAAACTTCAAGATAGAGGAGTTTCTGAAAGTATTATAGATTCACTTCGAGACATGGGAATATCTGGAGCAGGTATAACTACTGGTTTGGCGAAGATGTCTAACGCACAACTCAGTAAGGCACTTGACTACATGGGAGCTACAAGATATCTTGGTGCTAAACAGGCTTACCAGTCAGTTAAGTTTGAGCATACAGGAAGAATTGAGATATATGGTGTGAATTCAAAAGGTCAATTGGTCGATAGTGGTGTAATAAACATGTTGTCTCAGGAAGTCAAGTCTGGTTCACAACGATATGTTAATATACCAGGAGCTGCAAAAACATTGAAGTAAAGGAGGTATTGATATGGCAATAACATGGGGTTCAACAGCTTTGAATATAACTGAATATAGTCGTATTGGTGGTGAACTTTATTACAAAGAACATACGCTTATACCTGACCCAACATTAGCAAGCACAGTTGCTCAGTCAGTGCTTCAAGGGTTTGGAAGAAATCGAATCAGAGTAACCATAGAGGGATATGGTACAGATACTGAAGTTGACACATTTAACACAGACAAAAATGCAGCTACATCAAGGACTCTCACTATAGACTTTGATAATAGTTTCGCAGACACAATGATGATTACACGTTTAGAAACTAAGCAACAGAAAGGTATTAACCGAACTTGGTATGTAATGGAGTTGATTGAAGTATGAGAATAATACCAACAACCGTAAAAACTTTATTAAAAACCCGTTCTATGATTGGAATAGATGCTCCTCATTGTCAAGTTATTTTTCCAGAAAAAACCGACAGCAGTGAATGGGTTTTGGTAGCACCACAATTAAACAGTCAAGCTATATCAAAGTTAGTTCAAGCTAATGGTAAACTTTATGGCGTAACGGCTGGCGGTCGATTGTTTGAATGGAATGGTACAGATGCCTGGGTACAGAAAGCACCGCAATTGGATTCTCAAACTATATACCTAAACTCTGCATGTGTTTTGAATAACAAAATATATGCAGGTACTCAAGGTGGCGGTCGATTGTTTGAATGGAATGATGTGGATGCCTGGGTACAAAAAGCACCACAATATGCTTCAGAGACTGATATAAGTAGTTTAGCAGTTTTCAATAGTAAAATCTATGCAGGTACTGGTATTAACGGTAATTTACTTGAATGGAATGATGTGGATGCCTGGGTACAGAAAGCACCACAATTTAGCAGTAATGTTTACATTATGAGTCTAACTGAATTTAATGATAAACTTTACGGAACTACATTCAGTTCTACAGTAACCTTACTTGAATGGAATGGTACAGATGCCTGGGTACAGAAAGCTAGTTCTGTTACTGGTCTAACAGGGTCATATTCATCTTTTGTTTTTAATGGCAAGTTATACAATGGAACTGCCACAGAAGCTAGATTGTTTGAATGGAATGATGTGGATGCCTGGGTACAAAAAGCACCACAATATGCTTCAGAGGCTTCAATAAATTCTCTTATCGAAATAGAAGATGAAATGTATGCAGGCACAGCTAATAGCGGTTTTTTGTTAAAATGGAATGGCGTTGATGATTGGACATTAGTAAGTAGTATTACTCCTGTATCACGTTTACAATCCGTAATTGTTTTTAACGGACAAGTATATGGCGGTACTAATGATGGTCAACTACTTATGTTCATTGACCCTTCGATGTTACAACCGTCTAAAATTAATATATCAAGAGAAGAAGCTGCGAATGCCCAACGTTGTACAATATCGTTACCTAATGTTAATCCTGATGATAAAACTGACGCTGGTTATTATTCTCCATATAGAACAGGCACTGATTTTCCTGGTAAGACCGAGAATGAATGGAAATATCAAATTATTCCCTCAAAGTCTGTAAAAGTAAAAGCTGGTTATGGTGATAATTTAGTAACAGTTTTTACAGGTACTATTGATGATGTTTCTCATGACATTGAAGCATACAACAGTTTATTAGATTTAGATTGTAGAGATGGTGGTTCTAAGATAGTTGACAAAACAATATCTGCTGTTATTGATGGCATTACAGAATATTATATAGATTATCCAATTGATTCTGCTACAACTGCTTCATGGTTAACATCTGATATGTTTGTTGTAATGACAAAAGGTGACAAGATGGTATTTACTAGTGACCTTGGAGGACCTGTTACCCTTACACTAACTGCAGCTACATATACTGGGGCAACACTTGCAACTCATCTTGCATCAGTAATGAATGCAAATACTACACTTACAGGAACTGGTACAATAACTTTTTCAGTTAGTTATAATTCATCAACACATGAATTTACGATTTCAGCTTCGGGTGCACATACAATAGCATTTACATTGTCACAGAGTACAGCAGCAGTTTTATTTGGTATGACTGATAATGTAATTGCAGCCAATTCAATCGTTTCTGTTGAACCCTACACAGCAACAATTGAAACAATTGTCAAAGACCTTTGTGTACGTGCTGGATTTGCTGCTGCAAATATTACTATTGAACCAACATATCAATTACTTGATACAACTTTTGAAAGGATGTCATATGGTGATGCAATTGAACAAATGTGTACATTATCAGGCTTTGAATTTATTATAGACGAGGATGATAAGCCAATATTCAGGTATCCTACAGATAGACAACCAGAAGCAACAGATGAAGTAGTAGTTTTAACAGGAACGACAGCAGTATCTCTTGCAAAGTATCCTATTGTAACCGCTTCAATACTTGTTTATTCTGGGCTTTTAAAAACTGGTACATTGTATTCATCAAGTACTGATTATACTATAGTAGCAGGAACTTCAAGTACTGCTTGGACGATTGCAAGAACGGCTGGTAGTACGATTCCTTCAGGTGACACAGTTTATGTGACATATGTATATGCAGCGTGGGTATTTAAGGAAGGAGAAGACATTTTTAAATTAAATCTCAAGATTAGTCAACGTGACCTTTATGGTAAAATCATTGTAGAAGGTGATGATTGCAGTGGTTCATACACAACTACTTCTCCACGTTGGGATACATCAACAATTCCTGCTGATAAAGTATTGTTCGTACTTGATGAAAATCTCGATACTGATGCAAAATGCCAAGCTATAGCAGATAGACTTGCAACAGATATGTTAGCTCATTATGTAGAATGTGAGTGGGCTGCAGTAGCTATACCATGGTTGCAGGTTGGAGATTGTGTACAAATAATTGAGAGCTCATCAACAATATCGGAGATATATCGTATCACCAATATAGATTATGATTTTGATAGTGAAGGTTTTATAATGACTTTCAAAGCTTATCATTATGGATATACACCAATTTAGGAGGTGAGATTATGTCTAGAGACCTTGCAGGAGAAATACATAAAATGATTACTAAACGTGATTTAAGAAAAGCTGCTTCTGTTGTTTATAATGGTTCTAGTGGAACGTTTATAAACTATGCTTCTGTTCATCTTTCTAATCTTGCTTCAGTCGCTATAAATACATCTCTTGTTAGTGATACTGATATAACCGATGATTTAGGGTCAATGGCTGTAAGATGGAAGGATATTTTTGCTCAAACTGCAGGCACAGGGGATACTGCAGGAGATATATTTAAACTTCGAGCCCGTGATATAGATGGAACAGCTTGGATTGATTTTATTACACTAACTGCAGGCAACACTCCAACTTGTGATTTAAGCGATAGTGTTACTAAAAGCAGTGGATATATATATCGTGGAGGTGGAACAGATGTGGCTGTAGCTGATGGAGGTACTAATCTTTCGACAATAGCTGCAGGTTCTGTTTTAGCAGCTAATTCAATTGATGTTTTGTCAGCTATAACTTCAGACACTGGTGTTAATTTTTTAATGAACGATACTGGTACTGTTTCATGGAATTCTGCAACAGGTGCAGGTAATGTTGTTTTGGTTACTCCTGCTGCTGCTGATGATGGGAAATATCTTAAGTATACTCATGCAACTACTAGCTATTCGTTCGATGCTCCTGCAGGTAGTGGTACTTCATCAATATGGGGAGGGTTGTGATATGGCAACAACAGATAAAAGATTATGTTCAGGAGTTTTTGGGGCTTCAAATGCTACGTTATATACAGCTCCAGCAACTGCAGGTAACTACGTAATTGTAAAAGCTGTTACTATATGTAATAAAACTTCAGCTAGTCATACAGTGACTTTGAAGTTTGATGCAATTGAAGTTGTAGCTACTCATACTATTTTAGGGTACGATACTGTTACTATACCGTTTATAGACCAAATTCTTGAAGCTAGTGAGATTATAGAAGGGTCAGCCGATGCTGCTGATTCTATAAATTATTATATTTCAGGAAAGGAGATAACCTAAAGTGGAAAGCAATCTTGATGTATCTTCGCTAGATAAATACCGTATAACTGAAAATGGCATATCGAAGGATACTAGTGCTCTGCTACATCTTAATGGTTCTGATGCTTCTACTACTTTTACGGATGAAACTGGAAAGGTTTGGGGTGCATTTGGGAATGCACAACTAGATACTGCACAAAAAGTTTTTGGTACAGCTTCATTGCTTTTAGCTGGCACTGATTTCATTTATACTGCACCTCATGATGATTTTAATTTAGGAGTTGGAAATTTTACAATAGAAGCAAGAGTTAGAGTAAATAGTTTCCCTACTCTCGGTTTTATAATGAGTCAAAGAATATCTGCGACAGCTTCTCGTACATATCAGATATATTTATATAATGCAGATAGGTCGATTCATTTCAGCGTTCATACATCTGGAGGAGCTATTGGAGGAGATTTTAATACTGATTTATCGACAGGTACTTGGTATCATGTGGCTATAGTAAGAAACAGTGCAACATTGACATGTTATCTAAATGGAACTGCTGAAGCTACTACATATAATATAAGCACTTATTCAGTAAATTCTTCACAAGCTCCTTTATTAATCGGTAATGCTGGATATTCTTATGCAACTGAAGGTTTTAACGGTTGGATAGATGAATTTAGAATTAGTAAAGTAGCGCGTTGGACAAGTGATTTTACACCTCCAATAGCTGAATATTAATGAGAGGAGATGAGACAATTGGAAAAATCATTCGAACAATTTCTTGTTGATGAGATAAAGTTGATTCGTACAGGTGTAGATGACTTATCGACACAAGTGACTGACTTACACCTGAAGATGACTGAATATGTCCCTAAGTCACAGGTTGAGGATATTCAAAAATCTATGAGTAAGAGATGTGATGATTGCAAAGAAAGCAATGCTGGAGACCATAGGTCATTAACAGGATGGATAATTGGGGCATATCTGTTCATAATGACAACTGCAGTAACACTATTTACAACACTGTTTAACAAAAAGTGATAATATAGAAAGGAGAGATTTATCATGGCACACAGAGTTTACATCAGTGCAAGTACACAAAAAGCCAACATCGGAGTAGGACAGTATGGCATAGAACAGGACAGAATGCAATTTCTGGCAGACAGAATTAAGTACTGGCTTGAAACACAGAAGGGACAATTTACTGTATTTAGAAATGAGCCAGGATGGACACTAAAGAAAACAGTAGACCACTGCAACAGCATGGCATGCGAGATGTTTCTTGACAATCATACCAATGCTGGAGGAATTGAAAAGATTGCAGGTGATGGTGGAGCTGAAGGTACTTCAATTTTCTATTCTGGAAAGATGGGCATTGACAGCAACAGTTACAAACTCGCATCAGCAATCTATAAGCATGTAGCACCATTGTCACCTGGAAAGGACAGAGGGGTTGACCCTGACACATCTCTGTATGCTTCAGGATTGTATGTCATAAGGAACACTAACCCTCCGGCAACATTAATCGAACATATCTTCCACACTAACTATGCAGAAGTTGAGTATTATTTGAAACATGTTGATGACTTTGCAAAGGAGACAGCGAAGGGTATATGTGACTATTTTGGAATCACATGGGTGGAAGCATGTGTATCTTCAGGTGGTATCCACGTAGTTATAAATGGTGTTGACATTGATGATAAAATGGATGTAAAAGCATCAATGGTCAATGGCAGAGTAGTAGTGCCTGTGAGATATATAGCCGAAGCTTTGGGTTGTAGTGTCACATGGAATAACAAGACAAAGACAGTAACTTTGACAAGCAAGGAGGTGAAATAACATGATAGAACTGGAATATATAATACTTTTTGCTATGGCAATAGTTGAAGTCGTTAAGAAAAGATTACCAGATAGTATGAGTGATATGAAACCATTTATAGCGTTTGCAATTGCAATTGGATGCAATCTTCTTAACGCATTGTTGTTCAAAGGTGATATGCTGGTAGCAGGTAAAGAAGCATTTGTAGCAGCAGGTGTAGCATTAACTTTATTCAGTGGTGGTAGTGCAATAGGCAAAGCAATATCTACAAAAACCACATCCACAACAACTACACAAGCCGTTTCGGAGGATAAAACTCAAAACGGGTAATCTCTCCTAAAATATAATTGACGCCACCCTGGAACAATTCTGGGGTGGTTTTTCTATGTCATGAATTGGCTTAAATCCAAAATTTTGACAAATAGACATATTCAAAAATGGGACATCAAAGTACCTTACTGCTTAAAAATAATTGACAGTTTTGAATAACCCATCAACTATGCACTTTACATGACTCAATTTTAGGACTCCAGTCCCAGTAAAAAGATAGGACTATAGTCCTAGTAAAAATAGGTCTATAGACCCATGCGAAATTTTTATAAAGCCTCATAATAGGATTATGTTCGTTGTCGAACAAATAAAAATTTTGAACCTTGAAAGGGGAATACGGTAATGGAAAAGACGAAAGGGATTTTCAAAGTAACATCCAAGTTTAATGAAGGATTTCAGTACTTGGGTTCAAGCAGACAGACGGAGATAGCGTTCAGAGATTATTGCAAATGGTGCATTAAGGGAATTGCTCCAAAAGCAATGCAGACAGAATTTGATAGAGTCTCCAAAGACAACAAAGATATCAAACCGGAGGATATGTTCAAATGTGAGATGGTCGAAGTTGCAAAGTCAGATGAAGAACTTGATATTCTCAAAGAAAGACATCTTCCCAAAAGACCTGTAGGGACAGCAATAATTGCAGAAGTAGCTACTGAAATCAAACCAGAAGTTAAACCGGAACACAAGAAACCTACAGTGACAATTAAGAAATGACATAGTACATATCAGATAGCACCAGTTTCAAACGAGACTGGTGCTTTTTCTTTGCTATCATGGCGAATTTTCACGTTTTATTCCCATAAACAATTCAATCACTTTCTAATATATCGAAAATTGTTGATTTAGTGCGACACATGAAGACCTTTATGTGTAGTTATTGCTAATTGCCATTTTTAATTCTTTTTGGCGTTAAATCGGGTGTGATAACATTTATACATTAGCGCATAATTACATTATTGATTCGGAACGTTGACAACTACATACAATCCAGTGAGTACCAAGAAACCACGGCGAAGACACTTCTGGCAGTTCCAGATGGTGAGCAGTGAGGAAACAATGAGAAAGCTGCGAGTCAGAAAAAAAAAAAT
>Ga0153915_10000151_pt1 | contig 62174 bp, 60 predicted proteins | sample Opewatmetagenome_2_FD_107003 | JGI IMG/M metagenome (GOLD analysis project Ga0153915, IMG submission 107003) | Freshwater wetland microbial communities from Ohio, USA - Open water 3 Core 3 Depth 3 metaG | ecosystem: Environmental > Aquatic > Freshwater > Wetlands | place: USA: Ohio, Lake Erie...
AGGCCTACCGAGCCTTTTTCAACACTACCTTGATATCTGCAATTGCGTAGAAAACCTAAGGTTTTCGAGCAATTGCATAGCAGGTCGTTGAAATGCATCGAGTATTTCAACGACCTGCTAGAGCTTCAGGTTCGAGGCGGGACCGGACTGCCTGGACGCCGCGGCTATGCCGGCGGCGATGCCGTTCGAGCCGATGCGCTCTCGCAGGCCCTTCACGTCGAAGGCCCGGAATGACTCGCGGCCCTCCTCGTCGATACCGAGCACGGTCGGCGTGGCCATCACGCCGTGATCGCGGGCGAGCGCGAGGCCTTCCTCGCGCTCCACGTCGACGAAGACGGCCTTGATGCCGGAGCTGACGACGAAGTTCTTGACGGGAGGGCAATTCGGGCAGACTTCGCGGGTGAATACGAGGACGCCGTTCTTCAGGCTCGCGCCGCCCGGCGCCGCCACCTCGGCCGGCCGCGCGGAGGCGGGGCGCTCCATCTCGGTTCGGGCGGGCGCCTCGCCTCCGGCCGAAGCCTGAGCCTCGGCGGCAGGCGCGGCGGAGCGCGCCGACATCGCGGCGCCTTCGGGGAAGCTGAAGACGAGGCGCTGCCCGTACTCCTCACGCTTGCCCGCGTTCCAGTTGCGCACGGACCGGTAGTAGCCGACGATCCGGCTGTACACCTCGGTCGGCGTTCCCTCGACCCTCGCGAGCTCTCCCCTGAGCTCCGCGATCCTCGCCTCGATGGCCTTCCTGTCCGACATGTCGTTCCCCTCCCCGATCAAGCAGAGCATCGCTTGTCACGCCAAGCGGCCTCGCGCGATGCGCGAAACCGCGTGAATTCCCTCTTATCGCGGCACCTCGGCGAGCTCGGCTTCCAAGGCCTTTATCTCGCCGAGTATCTTCCCTTCCTTCTCCGCCTTGCAGCGCGGGCAGCTGAAGTGCTCGCCGGCCAGGTACCCGTGCACGGGGCAGACCGAGAAGGTCGGCGAGATCGTGAAGTAGGGCACGCGGTACCTCGAGGCGATGGCCTTGACGAGGTCGCGCACCGAGCGCCAGTCCTCGGGCGCCTCTCCCAGGAAAGTGTGGAAGACCGTGCCTCCCGTGTACGAGGCCTGGAGCTCCTCCTGGTGGTCGAGGGCGTCGAAGATGTCGGCGGTGTATCCCACGGGCAGCTGAGTCGAGTTGGTGTAGTAGGGCTCGCCCGCGCCGTCCGCGGCGACGCCCGAGGCAATGATGTCCGGCCACTTCTCCTTGTCGTGCTTGGCGAGGCGGTAGCTCGTTGACTCGGCGGGCGTTGCCTCGAGGTTGAAGAGCTGGCCCGAGCGCTCCTGGTAGTCCTGAAGGCGGGCGCGCATGCGCGAGAGCACCTCGAGGGCGAAGGCCCTGCCCTCCTTCGTCTCGATGCCGGCGCCCAGGAAATTCTGGCAGCACTCGTGCATGCCCACGAGGCCGATGGTGTTGAAGTGACTGTTGAAGCCGCCGAGATAGCGCCTCGTGTAGGGGAAGAGCCCGGACTCGAGGAGGCGCGAGACGACCTTACGCTTGATCTCGAGGGACTGCGCGGCGAGGTCCATGAGCCTGTCGAGCCGGGCGTAGAACTCCGCGCGGTTGCGCGACAGGTAGCCGATGCGCGGCATGTTGATCGTGACCACGCCCACCGAGCCGGTCAGCTCGTCCGAGCCGAAGAGGCCTCCTCCGCGCTTTCGCAGCTCGCGCTTGTCCAGCTGGAGGCGGCAGCACATGGAGCGCACGTCGCCCGGGTCCAGGTCCGAGCTGATGAAGTTCTGGAAGTAGGGCGTGCCGTACTTGGCGGTCATCTCGAAGAGGAGCTTCGCGTTGGGCGAGTCCCAGTCGAAGTCCTTGGTGACGTTGTAGGTCGGGATGGGATAGGCGAAGCCCCGGCCCATCGCGTCGCCCTGGAGCATGAGCTCGATGAAGACCTTGTTGAGGACGTCCATCTGGGGCTGGCAATCGCCGTAGGTGAAGCCCGCGGGCTTGCCGCCGACGACGGCTTCCTTGTCGCGGAGGTCTGCCGGGCAGATCCAATCGAGCGTCACGTTGGTGAAGGGCGCCTGGCTTCCCCAGCGGCTCGGCGTGTTGACGCCGAAGAGGAAGCTCTGGACGCACTGGCGGACTTCCCGCTCGTCGAGGCCGTCCTTCTTGATGAAGGGCGCGATGTAGGTGTCGAAGGAGGAGAGGGCCTGGGCGCCGGCCCACTCGTTCTGGAGCACGCCCAGGAAGTTGACCATCTGCTGGACCAGCGTCGAGAGATGCGAGGCCGGCTTGGACGTGATCTTGTCCGGGATGCCGCCCAGGCCCTCCGCGATGAGCTGCCTGAGCGACCATCCCGCGCAGTAACCCGAGAACATGGAAAGGTCGTGGATGTGGAAGTCCGCCTCGCGGTGGGCCTCGGCGATCTCGTCGGTGTAGATGTTCCGCAGCCAGTAGTTCGCGGTTATGGTGCCGGAGTTGTGCAGGATAAGGCCGCCGAGCGAGTAGTTGACGTTCGCGTTCTCTTTAACGCGCCAGTCGGCCTGGGAGAGGTAGCCGTCCATCGTGGTGTTGATGTCCAGCATGAGCTTGGCCGCGTCGCGCATCGCCTCGTGCTTGGCGCGGTAGAGGATGTAGGCCTTGGCGACCCTGGCCTCGCCCGTCTCGATGAGGGAGGTCTCGACGAGATCCTGGATCTCCTCGATCGCCGGGATCGAGTTCGGATGCCTCGCGGCCATGAGAGAGCGGAGCTTCAGCTCGACGAGGTCGACGATCCTGACGACGAGGGCCGGATCAGCGGTGGCCTCGACCGCGGAGTAGGCCTTGGCGACGGCGGCCTCGATCTTGGAGCGGTCGTAGCGCTGGACCTCGCCCGACCGCTTCGCGACGTGCCGGGTCGGCCTGGTCTCGGCCTCGCCCAGGAAGGTCTTCCACTCGGGGAAAAAATCCTGGCCGGCCATCAGAGCGTTCCCTCGGCCGGGGCGGCGCGACAGGCGGCCTCCCCCTGACTCTCTCGATCGATGTCCCGCGCGACGCTGCCCACTCCGATGCCTCCCTCTCCCGCGCGCTCGATCTCGCGAAGGAACTCGTCCATAGTCTCGAATTTCTTATAGACCGAAGCGAAGCGGACGTAGGCCACCTTGTCCAGGACGTAAAGGCGCGCGAGCACCATCTCGCCGAGCTCGTGGCTCAGGATCTCGTTGGAGGCCTTGCCCTTCAGCGCGGCCTCGTCCTCGATCTCGTTGATGAGGTTCTCGATGCTGAGCTGGGAAACCGGGCGCTTCTCGAGAGCGCGGTCGATGCCGCGCTCGAGCTTGGCCCGCTCGAAGGGCTGGCGGCGGCCGTCGCGCTTGACGACCATGAGGGGCTTCTCCTCGATCCGCTCGTAGCTCGTAAATCGGAGGCCGCAGGAAGTGCACTCGCGGCGCCTTCTTATGCTTTCCCCGTTGGCGAGAGTCCGACTATCGATCACCTTATCGTCCAAGCTTCCGCAATGGGGACAGCGCATCCTTCACCTTATAGCATATAATCTTACGTGCTCCCACAACAGCTTGGGGGAGCAAGCAGTACCAAATACAGGATATAGTGGCTCTATAGTGAGGTGTCAAGGACAGAAAGTTAAAAAAATCTTGGTCAATTCTTGAAGCGAGGCGCGAAGCTGGCTATCTTTCCGGGAACCTGTCGTGAACATTATATGGCGTAAGTAATCAAGATAGGAGAAGAAGAGATGAAGAAGAATATTGTATCGATCGCGCTCGCGACGCTCCTTGCTCTGAGTTTCGTCTCGTGCGGAGAGAAAACGCCGGCCAACGACCCCGCGGTGGCGGCGGGAGTGATGGGAGCGGCGAGTTCGATGTGCATGACTCCGTCGAGTCCCGACGCTTCCGTGACCTTCTCGAGCACCGTCGACTTCTCGGGAAGCGACTATTCGAAGGACATCGACTCAGGCTCATTTAATTACCAAAGGCAGATTACCTTCACGAATTTTCAGATCAACTACAACGGAAAGACCTACACGCTGAATGGAACGCTCGATTCCGCGATCTCCTACCAGCTCGTAGCCAGTAGCGTCGACCCGATCACGGGCGCCGTATCGACCACGTTTACCATATCTTCCTATTGCTATGCCTCGGGCATGACCCTGGTCGGCCCCGACTACGATGGCAGCTTCTCCGTGGACTGCAAGCAGGACATCGGGTACACCTTGACAAGTTCCGCCGGATCCGCGACGGCTTCCGTGACGATCACCACGAATGGAATCATTGCGGATAAAAGCTACGCGAACTTTGTCATCTCCGCGAGCTTTAGCTACTAACACGGGATCTAGCCACGCTGAGGATTCCAGGAGCCGTCCCTCGGGGCGGCTCCCTTCGTATTTGCCCTGCCGTCCGGCCGGCAGTACACTGTAGCGAGATCGTAAGCTCGATTCGAGGAGGCAGGCGATGACCTTTTCCGAGAAGATGCGCGACATGATGAACAAGGGCATGGCGGCGTCGAGGGACATCGTGTCCAAGGCGGCGTCCCAGGCCCAGACCTGGGGCGAGATGGGCGTCCTCAGGGTCGAGATATTGCAGCTTCGCTCGCAGGCCGAGAAGCTCACGGCCCAGCTCGGCGCCGAGGCCTACGCGGCCCTGGCCGAGCGCAAGGAAGACAGCCTCTCGGCAGAGGCCCCGGAGGTCAAGGATCTCCTCTCGCGGATCGCCGACCTCGACAAGCTCGTCCTCGAGAAGGAAGCGGCCTTCCGGAAGCTCGGCGGCAAGGAATCCGACCTCGATCGGGAGGGACCCGGTGCCTAAGGACAAGAGCGCCGCGGGCGCGCCGCCCGCCGATACGGCCGAAGCGAAGGTCGACGGGCCGGCCGTCGCCGCCCGACCCGCGGCGCCCAAGGCCGAGAAGCGCGCTAAGCAGCGGTCTCGCTGCGGGAAGTGCGGCTATATACTGTCCGGAGCCAAGGCCGAGAAGGCCTGCCCCGCATGCGGGGCTCCCGCTAGCGGGGAGGATCCCGAGGCCTTCCGGCCCTGCGAGGATCGGCTGTCCGAGAAGCGCGCGAGGCTCCTGGGCCTCAGGCTTCACCCGATGGCCGTGCATGCCGCGCCCGCATTCGCGGCGACCCTTCTCGCGCTCGCAGCCGTCCTGGCCTCGGTCGGAGAGGCTCCGATCAAGACCGCCCTCGTCGACGCGACGAGAGTGCTCTCGGCCCTCCTCCCGGTCGCGATAGCGGGGGCCTTCCTGACCGGGCTGGTCGACGGCAGGCTCAGGCTCAAGAAGGGAACGACGCCGCTTCTCGTCAGGAAAATGGTCGCGAGCGCCCTGTTCTTCGCCCTTTCATTCGCGGCCGCTGCCCTCGCCCTCTTCACTCCCCTCGACGCGCCGATCATGATTCCCTTCGCCGTCCTCGCGGCGCTCGAAGCGGGCTGCGCCTTGTACTTGGGAAGGAAGGGAGCGGGTCTGCGCGACGCGGCAGTAAAGGACTGAGGCCGCGGACGGCCGCTCGGGGCCGTGCCGCGGCCGCGCTCGGCAGTCCTCAGCGGCCCTCGAGCTTCAGCATCCTCGCCACGTACAGGGGACCGGCGCCGCCGGCCCTGTCGGGCAGTATCGAGATGCCATACTCCGTCTCCTCTGCCTCTCCCGGTCCGGGATACTCTGGCCGGTCGAAACGCAGCGACGCACCGTAGCGCGCCGCCGCCCGCGCGACGACGCCGTCGTTCTCCTCGGGCGAGAGGGCGCAGGTCGAGTAGACGAGGCAGCCGCCCGCCTTGAGCATGATCAGGGCCGAGGACAACAGCGCCCACTGTCTCTGCGCGAGAGAGCGGAAGCGCGCGGCGGTCCACTCCGCGAGCGCGGCGGGATCGGCCATCACGTGGCGCTCGCTCGAGCAGGGCGCGTCGAGAAGGATCGCCTCGAAGGCCTCGGGAATCGCGCGGCAGAGCGAGGCGGCGTCGCGCCCCCAGACCTCGACGCGGCCGCGCGCCTCGGCGCCCAGGTGCCTGTCCAGCGCGTCGCGCAGGCGCCGCCTGCGGTCGGCCGAGAGCTCGTTGGAGACGAGGCGGGCGAGCGGCCCCATTCGCGAGGCGATGACGAGGCTCTTGCCGCCCGGGGCCGCGCAAGCGTCGAGGATCCTGCCTTCAGCCGGCAGCTCGAGGGCGCGGGCCGCGAGGATCGAGGCCGAGTCGAGGTAGTAAGGCTCGGCACCTCCGGCGTCGAATGCGACGCGATCCGCCGGAGCCGTCAGAGCGGCCGCGAGCTCGGGCCAGCGCACGCCGAACAGGCCTCGATACCGCTCCTCGAAGGCCTCCGCCCCGCGCGGTTTCGCTACTCGACTCATGACGCGAGTCTAGCCTATTCGGGCGAAGGCCGGGAATTGACCTCGGGGACCTCCTCGCGTGATACTCGAACCCCATGAAGAAAGCCGTGATCTTCGACCTCGACGGGACGCTCGCCGACACGATAGAGGACCTCGCCGGAGCGATGAACCGCAGCCTTCGAAAGCGCGGCCTGCCCGAGCACGACTTCGGGAAGTACAAGCTCTTCGTAGGGGACGGCTTTCGCAATCTCGTGGTCCGCTCCCTGCCCGAGGCTTCGAAAAGCGACGCGCTCATCCAGGAGATATGGTTCGAGGCAGCCGCGTACTACGCGGAGCGCTGCCTCGATATGACGCGCCCCTACCCCGGCATCGACTCGCTCCTCGCCGCCCTGGCCGAACGGGGCGTCGGGCTCGCCGTCCTCTCGAACAAGCCGGACGAGCTGACCAAGAAAGTGACGGCCGGCCTCTTTCCCGGCGCGCGCTTCGGCCTCGTACGGGGCGAGACCGCGGACTTCCCGCGCAAGCCTGATCCGGCCTCCGCCCTCGACGCCTGCGCGCGGCTCGGCGCCGCGCCCTCCGAGGCCCTCTACCTCGGCGACACAGCCGTCGACATGAAGACCGCGCGGGCCGCGGGCATCCTCGCCCTCGGCGCGGCCTGGGGCTTCCGGGGCGAGTCCGAGCTCCGCGCCGCCGGCGCCGACGCCATCCTCGAGCGGACCCTCGATCTGCTAGAATACCTGTAGGAGGCTTCCCATGGACCGCGAGACGATCAAGAGCCGCGCCCTCGACTACATAGCGAAAGAAGGCGATGCGAACTTCCGCGCCGAAGTCGAAGCCCTGCTGGCAGCGGAGGATTGGAAGGAGCTCGAGGACCGCTTCTACCGCGACCTCGAGTTCGGGACGGGAGGCCTGCGCGGAGTCATCGGCGGCGGCTACAACCGGATGAACAGCCTCGTCGTGAGCCGCGCGACCCAGGGCCTCTGCGACTACCTAAGGAAGACCTTCCCCGGGAAGAGCCTCTCGGCCTGCGTGGCCTACGACTCGCGCCGCTACTCGGCCCAGTTCGCCGAGATGACCGCGCGAGTCTTCGCGGCCAACGGCATCAAGGCCTACCTCTTCAGCGCATTGAGGCCGACGCCCGAGCTCTCATTCGCGATCAGGCGGCTCGGGGCAGACACGGGCATCGTCGTCACCGCGAGCCACAACCCTCCGAAGTACAATGGCTACAAGGCTTACTGGAACGACGGCTCGCAGGTGACGCCTCCGCACGACGAGGGAATCATCCGCATGGTCGAGGCCGTCAAGGAAGTCAAGACGATCAGCAGGGGCGACGCGCTCATGCAGGGGCTCCTGGCGGTGATCGACAGCGAGATCGACGAGCCCTACGTCGCGATGGTCAAGTCGAAGCTCCTGCGGCCCGCGCTCATCAAGGAGATGGCGTCGAAGGCGAAGATCGTCTACACCCCCCTGCACGGAACGGGCGCCCTGCACTTCGAGCGCGTGATGAAGGACCTCGGCCTGGCCGTGACCACGGTTCCCGAGCAGCGCGAGCCCGACGGCGCCTTCCCCACGGTCGCCTTCCCGAACCCCGAGGAGTCGGCCGCGCTCAAGCTCGCCCTCGAGCTCGGCGCGAAGATGAAGGCCGACGTCGTCATGGCCACCGATCCCGACGCGGACCGGCTCGGCATCGCCGTGCCCGACAAGGCGGGTAACTTCGTCCTCGTCACGGGCAACCAGCTCGGCGCCCTCCACGCCGACTACGTCCTCCTGACGCGGAAGGAGCTCGGCCTGATGCCGCCCAGGCCCGCGACCGTGAAGACGATCGTCACCACGGACCTCCAGGCCCGCATCGCCGAGAAGTACGGGGCGACCTGCTTCGAGTGCCTGACCGGCTTCAAGTGGATCGCCGACCTCATGCGCCGCTTCGAGCGCGAGGGCTGGGACTACGTCTACGGGACCGAGGAGAGCTACGGCCACCTCGTCGAGGTCGAGGTCCGCGACAAGGACGGGATCTCCGCCGCCGCCCTGACCGCGGAGATGACGCTGTACTGGAGGTCGAAGGGCAAGAGCCTCCTCGACCGGCTCGAGGAGCTCTACCTCGAGCACGGCTACTACGAGGAGAAGAGCGTCAACAAGTACTTCGAGGGCCCGACCGGCATGGACGTCATGAAGGGCATAATGGAAGGCTACCGGAAGGATCAGCCGGCCGCGTTAGGCGGCATCAAGGTCGCCCGCGTGCGCGACGTGAAGACCGGCCTAGAATGGCCCGCGGGAAAGCCCGGCTCGGCGAGCAAGATTGACCTGCCCTCGAGCGACGTGATCCAGTGGCTCCTCGAGGACGGCACCAAAGTCACGGTCCGGCCCTCGGGCACCGAACCGAAGATCAAGTACTACGTGCTCCTGCGGAGCGGCGTGGAGGGCGGCGCTCGCGGCGGCGACGCCGCGGCGGCGGGATTTTCGGCCGCGCGCGCCGAGGCGGCGGCCAAGGCGAAGGCCATCGTCGCCGACATCCGCAAGGTCATAGGCGAGTGAAGGCCCCCTTCGGCCGCGCCGGCGACGAGGGCGCGCGCGATCCGGGCGCGCCGGCCTGGGCGAGCGCCCTCGGGGGCGCGTCGCTCGGGGCCGCCCGTCGGGCCGAGTCCGCCCGATCGGCCGGCGGCGCCTTCTCGCCCGGGACGGCCTACCTCGCCCTCGACTTCGAGACCACCGGCCTCTATCCCGCGATCCACCGCGTCATCGAGGTCGGGGCTATCCGCTTCCGCCTCGGGACGGGCTTCGAGGCGATCGAAGAAGGACAGCTCGCCTGTCTCGTCGACCCGGGCGTCCCGATGCCCGAGGACGCCCGGGCGGTCCACGGCATCTCGGACGCCGACCTGGTCGGCGCGCCTCCCTTCGGACAGGTCGCGGCGCCCCTGCTCTCGCTCGCCGAGGGCGCGGTCATAGTGGCGCACAACGCGTCCTTCGACCTGTCCTTCCTCGACGCGGAGCTCGGGCGGCTCGGGCGGCTCGGGCTCGCGAGGCCCGCCGCCCGGTCCGCCGACACCGTGGCGCTCGCGCGGCGCGCCTTCCCCGGCCGCCGCAGCTACCGGCTCGGCGCGATCGCGGCCGAGCTCGGCATCGGCGCCGGTTCCGCGCACCGCGCCCTCGACGACGCCCGGACCTGCATGACGCTTTTCGCGGCCTGCGCCGCGCGGCTCGCCTGATCCGCGCTCCCCTGCCGCGCCCGCGCTAGAGCGACGTGACCAGGGGCTTCCCCTCGCCGAGCGAGGCCTTGACCTGGGCCATCCACGCCGCGATCGGGATCTTCTGCGGGCACTTCTCCTCGCAGGCGCGGCAGCCGGCGCAACCCGCCGCCCGGGCGTCGCTCGCCTCCAGCCCCAGCTTCACGGCCTGGAGCATCCACGCGTAGTCGCCGCGAGCCTTCTCGGGCTTATCGAAGCGGATGCCGTCGTTGTAGATGCCGAAGTTCCGCGGGATGTCCACGCCGCTCGGGCAGGGCATGCAGTAGCGACAGCCCGTGCAGGGGACGGCCGTGAGCCTTTTATACTCCTCGCGGGCCTCGTCGAAGAGCCCCAGCTCCTCGCGCGATAAAAGGCCCACGCGGGAGGCGGAGGCGCTCGCGAGGTTCTCCTCGACCTGCGCCATCGAGCTCATGCCCGACAGGACGACCGAGACCTCGGGCCTGGACCAGAGCCACTGCAGGCCCCAGTCCGCGGGACTGCGGCGCCGCGAGGCCTTGTCCCATATCTTCTGTATCGACGGCGGAGGATCGACGAGGCTGCCGCCGCGCAGGCCCTCCATGATCACCGCGGCGACGCCTTTCGACGCGATGTACTCGAGGCACTTCGTCCCCGGCTCGCCGACCGCGTCGATGTAGTTGTACTGGATCTGGCAGAGGACCCAGGAATCGTAGTTGCCGAGGACGTACTTGATGCCCTGGAACGAGTCGTGCGACGAGAAGCCCAGGCGCGCGAAGCGCCCGGAAGCGATCGCCCGCTCGGCCCACTCGAAGACGCCGAGTCCCTTGAGGCGGATGAACTCGTCCTTGCCGATGGAATGCAGGAGGTAGAAGTCCACGCCCGGCAGCCCGAGCCTCCCGAGCTGCTCGTCGAGGAGGCGGTCGAAGTCTCCCTCGGTCTTGACGAGCCAGGTCGGCATCTTCGTGACGACCTTGACTTTCTCGCGGTAGCCGTCCCTGATCGCCGCGCCGACGATGCGCTCGCTCTGTCCGTCGTGGTAGGGATAGGCGGTATCGAGGTAGTTCACGCCCGCGTCGATGCCGCGGCGGACCATCCTGATCGCCTCGTCCTCGTCGACCTTCCCGTCCTTAAGAGGGAAGCGCATGCATCCGAATCCGAGGGCGGAAGGCCGGTACTCGAGCGTGCCGAAAGTCCTGTACTGCATCTCATTCCTCCGATAGATTGACCAGATTATACGAACTTGATTGGTATGGTAAAATATCCAAATGAGCGGTTTTCGAGCAGACCAATCGCGAATGCCTCCCTACGGCATCTCCATCGACCGAGCCTCCTCTTCGACGCTCCTTGCGCAGACCGTCGAGGCCTTGAGGAACGCCATCAGGACGAGGCGAGTCGCGGGCGGCTCGAGGCTGCCGCCGTCCCGCGAGCTGGCCGAAGAGCTCGAGATATCAAGGTCGGTGGTCGTGGCCGCCTACGAGCAGCTCGAGGCCGAGGGCTACCTCGAGGGCAGGGTCGGCTCGGGTACCTTCGTCGTCGAGGGCGCGGCGGTCGACGCGGTCGAGAGCGCGAGCGGCGCGGCGCGGCGTCGCTCGCGCCGCGAATGGGCGGGCGAGGACATCGTGAATTTCGTAGGAGCCACGGCCTGCCACGAGCTCGGGCTCTTCCCCCGAGAGGAGTGGTCGCGCTGCCTGTCCCTCGCCTCGCGCGGATCGATCGCGGGCTACGACTTCGGCGAGAGCGCGGGGAGCAAGGAGCTGCGCAGGGCGATCGCGGGCTACCTGTTCCGGATGAAGGGCATGGTCTGCTCCGAGGACGAGCTCATCGTCACCTCGGGCTCGTCACAGGCGGCCCTCCTCCTGGGGATGCTCCTGCGCGAATCCTATTCCGTCATCCAGGTCGAGGATCCGACCTACCCTCCCCTGCGCGCGACGCTCAAGCGACTGGGCCTGCGGCCGAGGCCGATCGCTATCGACGGCTCAGGGCTCAAGCCCGAGTCCGTCGACGGAAAGCTGCCCCTCCTCGCGACGCCGGCCCACCACTTCCCCACGGGCGCGCTCCTTACCGCGGAGCGCCGCGAGGCGATCGCGGCCCGCGCCAGGGCCGGGAACTCGATCATCGTCGAGGACGACTACGACGGCGAGCTTCGCCTTCGCGGCCTGCCGATCAGGCCGCTCCGGGCGACGGCGCCGGACCGCGCGGTCCTCATCGGGAGTTTCAGCAAAGTCATGTACCCCGGGCTGCGCGTCGGCTACATCGCGGCGCCCCAGCGGCTCGTGGACCGGCTCCTCGGCCTCAAGTTCGGCCTCGCGCTCTGGGTCGACAGCCTGACGCAGGCTGCCCTCGCCCGCTTCATCGACGAGGGCCGGCTCGATCGGCGCGTGCGGCGCATCAAGCGGGACTGCGCGGCCAAGCGCGAGCTCATAGAGGAACTCGCCGAGGGCCTGCCGGCCGGCCCGGCGCGCGTCTCCGGGGAGGCTTGCGGCATGCACTGCGCTCTCGCCTTCCCCGGGGGGCTCCCGATGCGCTTCGGCCGGGACGAGACGGCGCGCGCGGGCTTCGTCGCCTCGCCCGCCTCCTCGTTCTCGATCCTCCCCGACTCGGGGAGGGAGGACCCCCTCCTCGTCGGCTACGGCTCGCTGAGCGCCGAGCGGATACGGACGGGCTTCGCGCGCATGGCCGCCTACATCGAATCCGGACGGGACCACTTGCGTCGTCCGTAAACGACGTGCTATGGTCGGGCCTACCGATTGGAGGAGCGATCCCCATGAGTAGTTCGGAAGAGGGCGGGCGGCCCGAAGATCCCGGACGAAAGGGGAGGATCGCCGAAGGGCGAGCGCAGAAGCCCGGCGCGCGCCTTGGACGTAGAGGCTAATACCCTACGGCTGTCGCGGGCGCCACAGCCCGCGGAGCGCCATCGGAATCCGGCTCCAAGCGCCGCGCTCGGCCTTTCATAGGCTGGTCCGTCGGCGCCCGCGGATACGGGTTTCGGGATCTCCATCGGATTGGAGGTCCTCCGTGATCAGCCTTCAATCCGTGGAACGCAGGGCCCTGGACTTCACGGCCGAGCTCTGCGCCACCTACACGCCCGCCGGACGCGAGGCGGCCCTCCTCCCGCCCCTCAAGGCCGAGCTGTCTCGGCTCGGGGCCGCGGTCGCGGTCCTTCCCGTCTCGGAGGGCCGCGCGAACATCCTCGCGACCTGGGGCGAGCCGCGCATCCTCTTCAGCACGCACCTCGACGTCGTCCCTCCCGAGATCCCGCTGCGCCGCCTGCCTGGCGGAGTGCAGGGGCGGGGAGCCTGCGACGCGAAGGGGCAGATCGCCGCCCAGCTCGCCGCGATCGAGCTCCTCCTGGAGCGCGGCGTGGCGGGCCTCGCCTGGCTCGGCGTCTGCGGCGAGGAGACCGACTCGATCGGCGCTGCCAGCGCCGTGGGCGTGGCCGGCGCCGCGAGCCTCTCGCTCCGGGCCCGACTCTCCTCCCTGCGCGCGATCATCAACGGCGAGCCCACGAACTGCGTCCTGGCTGCCGGCCAGAAAGGCTTCCTACGAGTTCGCCTAACGTGTGAAGGGAAGGCCGCCCATGGCGCCACGCCCGAGCTCGGCGAGAACGCCCTTCTCGCCCTTATGGACTGGCTCGAGTCGGTTCGGAAGGCCGAGGGCGCGTCGGACCCGACGCTCGGGAGGGAGGCCTGGAATCTCGGCATCCTGTCCGGGGGCCGAGTCGCCAACGTGGTGCCCGACCGCGCCGAGGCCGAGCTCGCCCTCCGGACCGTGCCGGGCGGCACGCTCAGGGCCGCGCTCGAGTCCGCGAAGCCTCCGCGGGGCAAGATCGAAGTGCTCGTGGACGAAAGCTGGGCGCTCTTCGACGTCCCGCCCGGCTTCCCCTCGGCCCCGGTCCCCTTCGGCTCCGACCTGCCGGCCCTGCGCGCGCTCGCGCCGCGCGCGGCCGCCATACTCGCGGGCCCCGGCAGGCCCGAGCTCGCCCACACCGGCGTCGAGGAACTGACCGCCGAGGAGATGTCGGCGGGCATCGCCCTCTTCCGCGACCTCGGCCTTCGCTTCGCGGAGGCCTATGAATGAGGAGCAATCGATGAATCGCATCCCCGTGACCGTGCTCGGCGCCACCGGCGTCGTCGGCCAGCGCTTCGTGCGACACCTCGCGGCGCACCCGGCCTTCGAGCTCCGCTTCGTCGCGGCGAGCGAGCGCTCGATCGGCAAGGCCTACGCCGAGGCCTGCGACTGGCGATTGCCCGGCGAGCCCTACGCCGGCTTCGGAGGAATGAAGGTCGTGGCCTGCGACCCCTCCGAGGCGAGCGCTCCCCTCGTGTTCTCCGCCCTCGACGCCCAGGTCGCGCGCGGGGTGGAGCCGATCTTCGCCGCCTCAGGCTCGATGGTGTTCTCGAACGCCTCCGCATTCCGTATGGAGGAGGACGTTCCCCTCCTCGTCCCCGAGCTGAACGCGGCCCACCTCGCTCTCGTCGCGATCCAGCGCAAGCGGCGCGGCTGGAAGGGCGCGATAGTCACGAACCCGAACTGCACGACCGTGCCCCTCGCGGCCAGCCTCGGGCCCCTTCACCGGGCCTTCGGCGCCGAGGCCGCGATGGTCGTCAGCATGCAGGCCCTGAGCGGCGCGGGCTATCCCGGCGTCGCCTCCCTCGACGCGGTGGCCAACGTGTTCCCGTTCATCAAGGGCGAGGAGGAGAAGGTCGAGTCCGAGTCCTGCAAGATCCTGGGGACCTTCGACGGCGAGCGGATCGTCAGGGCGCCGATCGCGATTTCGGCGCAGTGCAATCGCGTTCCCGTCGTCGACGGCCACACGATCGCCCTCAATTACAGGCTCCGCGGCTCGCCCGATCCCGAGGCGGTCATCGAGGCCCTCGAGTCCTTCGTGCCCGACACGGAAGGCCTGAATCTGCGCACCGCTCCGAGCCGCTTCCTCCAGGTGAGGCGGGAGCCCGACAGGCCCCAGCCCCGCCGCGACGCGGACGAGGACGGCGGCATGCGCGTCATGGTGGGCCGCGTGCGGAAGTGCCCGCTCTTCGGGATCAAGATGATAGCGCTCGGCCATAACACCGAGCGGGGCGCGGCCGGGGCCTCGGTCCTGAACGCGGAACTCGCTCTCGCGAAGGGGTATCTATGAACGGTCCTGTTGTCATGAAATTCGGCGGCACCTCGGTCGCCGACGCGAACCGGCTCCGCGGGGTCGCCGCGCTCGCGCGCGAGCGCGCGCCGGAAGGCGTCCTCCTCGTTCTCTCGGCCTTCTCGGGCGTGACCGACTCGCTCTTCGCCGCGGGCCGCGCTGCCGTCGCCGGCAACGAGGCGGAGGCGCTTTCCCTCCTCGGAAAGATGATCGAGCGCCACCGCGCGACGGCCGCCGAGCTCCTCGGCACGGACGCGTTGCCCGACTCCGTCAAGGCTGCCCTGGCCGCGGCCGAGGCCGATCTCGGCTCGGTGCTCCGCGGGGCGGCCCTCCTCCATGCCCTTCCCGACCGCAGCATGGACATCCTCGCCGGTCGCGGCGAGCTTTTGTCGACGACGATCATGGCGGCGTTCATGGGCGCGCCCTGGATCGACGCGCGCGAGGTTATGCGCACCGACTCGCACTTCGGAAGCGCGAAGCCGCAAACCGATCAGATCGCGAAGCTCGCGACGGACAAGATCGCTCCCCTGGTCGGCCCCGGCAAGATCGCGGTCACGCAGGGCTACATCGGATCGGACGCCTCGGGCGCGCCGACCACCCTGGGCCGCGGCGGATCGGACTACAGCGCGAGCCTCTTCGGCGCGGCCATCCGCGCCTCCGAGATCCAGATATGGACGGACGTCGAGGGAGTCCTCACCTGCGACCCGCGCATCGTCCCGGCCGCGAGGCCCATCGAGCTCCTCGGCTACGACGAGGCGGCCGAGCTCGCAGCCTTCGGCGCCAAGGTCCTTCACCCCGCCACGATCCTGCCCGCGGTCGAGCTCGGCATCCCCGTGACCGTGCGCCACAGCATGGTACCGAAGGGCCGCTTCACGACGATCTCCCGCGGGGCCGCCTCGGGCAGGCCCGTCACCGCCCTCGCATCGCGCGGGCCGGTCACCGTGGTCACGGTGCGCACGCCGCGCATGCTCGGCGGGGCGGGCTTCCTCGCGAGGATCTTCGAGGCCTTCGGGCGCAGGGGCGTGAGCGTCGACCTCGTCGCCACCTCCGAGGTAAGCGTGTCGGCCACCGTCGACGGCGGGGCCGCGACCGACGAGCTCGTCGCGGAGCTCAAGGGACTCGGCGAGGTCGTGGTCGAGCGCGACCGCGCCGTGGTCGCCCTGGTCGGGGAGCGACTCCTCAAGACCCCCGGCGTCGCGGGCAAGGCCTTCGCGGCGCTCGGCGACCTCGGCGTCCAGATGATCAGCCTCGGAGCGAACGAGATCAACCTGAGCCTCGTGGTCGAGCGCGCGAGCGCGCCCGAGGCTCTTCGCAGGCTCCACGCGGCCTTCTTCGAATGAAGGCGAGGGGGTAGTATGAGGATCGGAATTTTCGGAAGAGGCAGGCTCGGGAGCGCGACTCTCTCCGCGGCGGCGAAGGAGCGCGACCTCGAGGTCGCCTGGGTAGTCGACATTGGCGAGTCGCCCTCCGGTCCCGTCGACGCCGTCCTCGACGCCAGCGCCTCGAGCGCGGTCGCCGGCCACCTGGCCTGGGCGATGGAGACCGGCACCAACCTCGTCATCGCGACGACGGGCTGGGACGATTCAGTCCTCGCCCCCGTCAAGGCCGAACCGGGCAGGATCGGGGTAATGGTATCGCCTAACTTCTCGCTATCGGTTGCCTTCTCGCGGCGCGTTGCTCTCGCCATGGGGCGCTTCGCCGCGCTCGACGCCGGAAGCTCCCTCGGCATCGTGGAGCATCATCACACCGCGAAGGCCGACGCGCCCAGCGGGACGGCGAAGGTCCTGGCCCAGGCCCTCGTCGAGGGCTGCCCGCGCTACACGGGCTGGAACATGGGCAGGGCCGAGCCGGACAAGATCAACGTCGCGAGCCTCCGCATCGGGACCGAGATCGGCTACCACGAGATCTTCTACGAGGCGGCCCAGGACACGATGGCGCTGTCGCACCATGCCCTGTCGCGCGAGATGTTCGCGAAGGGCGCCCTTGTCGCGCTCAGGTGGATGGCCGGCAAGAAGGGGCTGCATACCTTCGACGAGGTGGCCGCCGACATCATCGATCCGCTCTTCGCGAAATAGCGCGGCATTGCCGCGTGGCGGGACGGCGACGAGCATCGGGCTCGTCAACGCCCCGATATCAAGGAGGTTGACATGGACATGGAAAGACTACGGGGCCTCGGGGTTGCCTTGGCCACTCCATTCAAGCCGGCCTCCGGGCCAGGGGACTTCGGCGCCGGCGCGATCGACATGCCGGCCTTCCGCGCCCTCGTGAAGCGCGTCGCGGAAGGCGGCGCCGACTTCCTCGTCGCCCTCGGATCGACGGGCGAGGCGGCGACGGTCACGCTCGACGAGCGCGAGGCCCTCGTGGCGGCGACGAAGGAAGAGGCGCGGGGCCTGCCGGTCATCGTCGGGACCGGGCACAACGCGACCGCCCAGGCCGTCGAGCTCGCGGTCAGGGCCGCGAAGGCGGGCGCGGACGGCATACTCGTCGTCACGCCCTATTACAACAAGCCGCAGGGCGCGGGCCTCGAGGCGCATTTCCGAGCCATCGCCGCCGCCGCGCCGGGACTGCCCATCATCGTCTATAACGTACCGGGCCGGACGGGGCAGAACCTCCTGCCCAAGGACCTCGCGCGGCTCTGGGCGATACCCGAGGTCGTCGCGGTCAAGGAGTCATCGGGCAATCTCGCGCAGATAGGCGAGATCATCAGGACCTTGCCCGCGGGCAAGAAGCTCTTCTCGGGCGACGACGCCCTCGCCCTGCCGGCGATCGCGCTCGGGGGACACGGCCTCATCTCCGTGACGGGCAATATCCTCCCCTCCGAGGTGAAGGCGCTCATCGACGCCGCGCTCGCGGGGAAGCGAGAGGAGGCCGCGAGGCTGCACGCCCGGCTCCTCCCGGTCACTGACGCCCTCTTCCTCGAGTCGAACCCGGTGCCGCTCAAGGCGGCCATGGCCTTCGCGGGACACTCCTCCGATGCCGTGCGCCTGCCGCTCGCGGCCGCCTCGGAGGCGACGCGCTCTCGGCTCGCGGAGGTCCTGCCGCCCTTCGGGCTCGGAAAGCGCTGACGATGGAAGCGCGCGCGCTGGAGGCCTTCTTCTCGAGGCCGATGGAAGCGGTCCTCGCCGACCCGGCCCTGCCCCAGGCGCGCGAGGCTCTCCTCGACGCGCTCGAGTGCGGGACCGCGCGCGCGGCCTCGCGGGGGAGCGATGGGACCTGGTCGGCCAACGCGTGGGTCAAGCGCGCCATCCTCGCGGGCTTCAGGTCTACCGGAACGGTCGAGGTCTCGGGCTGGCCGGGCGGCGCGGCCGACAAGTCGGCCTTCCCGCCGCGTCGCTTCGGCGTCGAGGACGGCGTGCGCGTCGTGCCGGGCGGCAGTTCCGCGCGCCGCGGCGCCCGCGTCGAGGCCGGCGTCGTCATCATGCCCCCGGCCTACATCAACGTCGGCGCCTGGGTCGGCTCGGGCACGATGGTCGACAGCCACGCCCTCGTGGGCTCCTGCGCCCAGGTCGGCTCGCGCGTCCATCTGTCCGCGGCCGCGCAGCTCGGCGGCGTCCTCGAGCCGGCCGGCGCGCGTCCCGTGGTCGTCGAGGACGACTGCTTCGTCGGGGCGCTCTGCGGCCTCTTCGAGGGCGTCGTGGTCCGCGCGCGCGCCGTCCTCGCGCCGGGGACGATCCTGACCTCCTCGACCGCGTTGTACGACATCGTGAACGGCCGCGAGCTCCGCGGCGAGGTGCCCGAGGGCGCCGTGGTCGTGCCCGGCTCCCGCCCGGCGCGCGGATCCTACGCCGCGGAGCGCGGGATCTCGCTGTACGCGCCCTGCATCGTGAAATACCGCGACGCCAGCACGGAGGCCGCGACAGCCCTCGAGGAGGCGCTCAGGTGAAGGCCCGCGGCGTCGCGGCGCGCGCCGACGAAGGAGTCGCAGCATGCCCATCGTGAGGATCGCCATGGTCCGCGGGCGGAGCGCCGACGAACGGCGCGCGGTCTCGGACGCCGTCCATGCGGCCTTCGTCGAGGCGTTTAAAATCCCCGACGACGATTACAATCACATCATCGAGGAGCACGACGGCGCCGACTTCATCCGCTCGGGCGCGAAGACCGGAGCCTTCGTCCTCATCGAGGCGACGGTATTCCCCGGCAGGTCGGCCCAGGCGAAGAAGGTTCTCTACGAACGGATCGCCGCGCGCCTGGGAGACCTCGGCGTCCCGCCGTCGGATATCATTGTCACCCTCAACGAACCGCCGATGGAGGATTGGGGCCTGAACGGGAAGCCCGGAAGCGAGACTCGCGTCGGGTTCAAGATAGACGTCTAGCGCAGAAAGGAAACAGCATGACCGAGAAGCGATTCCCCCTGACCAAGGAGCGGCTCGAGGCGATCTGCGCCGAGCACCCGACGCCCTTCCACCTCTACGACGAGGCCGCGATCCGCGCCAACGCGCGCGCGCTCCTGAAGGAATTCTCGATCCTTCCCGGCGGGTTCAAGGAGTTCTTCGCGGTCAAGGCCCTGCCGAACCCCTTCATCCTCAAGCTCCTCGCGGCCGAGGGCTTCGGCGCGGACGCCTCGTCCCTGCCCGAGATCATGCTCGCCGAGCGCGCCGGGATACGGGGCGAGGACATCATGTTCTCCTCGAACGACACGCCCTCCGCGGAATTCGCCGCGGCGGTCAAGGCCGGCGCGATCGTCAACCTCGACGATATATCGCACATCGCGTGCCTCGAAAAGGCCGCCGGCGTCCCCGCTCTCGCCTGCTGCCGCTACAATCCAGGCCCCCTGAAACAGGGCAACGCCATCATCGGCAAGCCCGAGGAGGCCAAGTACGGCTTCACGCGCGAGCAGCTCTTCGAGGGCTACCGCGTCCTCAAGGCGAAGGGGGCCAGGCGCTTCGGCCTCCACACCATGGTCGCCTCGAACGAGCTCAATCCCGACTACTTCGTCGAGACCGCGAGGATCCTCTTCGAGCTCGTCGTCGAGCTCTCGAAGGCCGTCGGCATCAGCTTCGAGTTCGTGAACCTCGGCGGCGGCATCGGCATCCCCTACCGGCCCGAGCAGGAGGCCGTGCCGCTCGCTCGGGTCGCCGCCGGCGTCAAGGCGGCCTACGAGTCGATCATCGTCCCGGCCGCCCTCGCCCCACTCAAGGTCTTCCTCGAGTGCGGCCGGGTGGTCACCGGACCTTACGGCTGGCTCGTGTCGCGCGTCATCCACCGCAAGAGCACCTACCGCGAGTACGTCGGCCTCGACGCGTCGATGGCCAACCTCATGAGGCCCGCAATCTACGGCGCCTACCACCACATCACCGTCCTCGGCAGGGAAGGCGCGAGGCCGACGGAGACCTACGACGTCACGGGCTCGCTCTGCGAGAACAACGACAAGTTCGCGACCGGCCGCTCCTTGCCTCCCGTCGAGGTCGGCGACCTCGTCGCGATCCACGACACCGGCGCCCACGGCTACGCCATGGGCTTCAACTACAACGGCAAGCTCAGGTCCGCCGAGCTCCTCCTCCGCGAGGACGGGAGCGTCGTCGAGATCCGCAGGGCCGAGACGGTCGACGACTACTTCCGGACGCTGGACTTCGGAAAGCTCGACGCGTTCAAGGCGCGATGAAAGGAAAGAAGGATGAGCGACGACGGTTACTCGACGCGCGTTAAGCGAAACCAGAACTTCGCGAACCTCTCGGCGGGATACCTCTTCCCCGAGGTCGCGCGGAGGCGCAGGGCTTTCCAGGAGCGCAATCCCGGAGCCAAGGTGATCAGCCTCGGCGTGGGCAACACGACCGAGCCCCTCTCCCCCGCGATCGCCCGCGGCCTGCGGTCGGGCGCGGAGAGGCTCGCGACCCGCGAGGGATACACGGGCTACGGCGACGAGCAGGGCATGACCGAGCTCCGCGCGGCGATCGCGAAGAGGCTGTACCGATGCGCGATCGGGGCCGACGAGGTCTTCGTCTCCGACGGCGCCAAGTGCGACATCGCGCGGCTCCAGACGATGTTCGGCTCGCGCGTCAGGATCGCGGTCCAGGACCCGGCCTACCCCGTCTATGTGGATGGCAGCGTCATCGCTGGCGCGGCCGGCGCGGCGAAGCCGGACGGCACGGGGTACTCCGGCATCTCCTACCTCCCCTGCGAGCCGTCCAACCACTTCTTCCCCGACCTCTCTCGGGCGTCGGAGGCAGACCTCATCTACTTCTGCTCGCCGAACAACCCGACGGGCGCCTGCGCGACGCGAGCCCAGCTCGAGGAGCTCGTGGCCTTCGCGCGGCGAACGGGCGCGATCATCATCTACGACGCGGCCTACGCCGAGTACATCTCCGACCCGGCCCTGCCCAGGTCGATCTTCGAGATCGGGGGAGCGAGGGAGGTCGCGCTCGAAGTGAACTCCTTCTCGAAGCCGATCGGCTTCACGGGCGTGCGCCTGGGCTGGACCATCGTGCCGCGCGAGCTGCGCTTCTCGGACGGGACGCCCGTCTCGAAGGACTGGAACCGCGTCATGACCACGCTCTTCAACGGCGCGTCGAACGTCGCGCAGCACGGAGGCCTCGCCGCGCTCACGGACGAGGGCGTCGCCGAGATGCGCGCCTCGGTCGCCTACTACATGGGCAACGCGTCGGTCATCAAGCGCGGCCTCGAGCGCCTCGGCGTCGAGAACTACGGCGGAACCGACGCGCCCTATATCTGGGCACGCTTCCCCGGCAAGGGCTCCTGGGAGATATTCGAGGAGATCCTCGAGTCCTGCGCCGTCGTGACCACGCCGGGCGCGGGCTTCGGCCCCGCCGGCGAGAGCTTCCTCCGCTTCAGCGCCTTCGGCCACCGCGAGGACGTCGAGGAGGCGGTGCGGAGGCTCGAGGCGAAGCTGGGATGAGCCTCTTCGCCCTGTCGGACCGCGAGGCCGCCGCGATCGCCGGGCGCGAAGGCACGCCCTGCTTCGCGTACAGGCTCGACGTCGCGCTCGCGTCCTTCGACGCGTTGCGCGCCGTCCTGCCCGGGCGCGTCGTCCTCGCCTACGCGGTCAAGGCGAACCCCGGCGATCCCCTCCTGCGAGCCTTCGCCGAGCGCGGCGCCTGGTTCGACTGCGCCTCCTCGGGCGAGCTCGAGCGCGTCGCGGCCGCGGGCGTCGCGGGGGATCGCGTGCTCTTCGCGGGCCCCGGCAAGACGGCGGCCGAGCTCGAGCTTGCGCTCGCGACGGGCGCCCGAATCCAGGCCGACGGCATCGAGGACCTCGAGCGGGTCGACGCCCTCCTCGCCGCGCGCGGCCGCGCCGCCCCGCTCAGGGTCAGCCTGCGCGTCCACCCGGCCTCGGGCGTGTCGGAGGCCTCGCGGATCATCGGCGGCTCGGGCCCCTCGGCCTTCGGCGTCGACGAGGAGGACCTTCGCGCCTTCCTGGCCGAGGCGCGGCGCTTCGATCGAGTTCGCATAACGGGCCTTCAGGTCTTCGCGGCGAGCAACGAGCGCGACGCTGGCCGCCTCCTCGGGAACTACCGACGGTCCCTCGAGATCGGCGCGCTCATGTCGCGCGAGCTCGGCGGCCTCGAGCTCATCGACCTGGGCGGCGGCCTCGGCATCCCGTATTCCGAGGACGAGGCCGCGCTGGATATCCGGGAGCTCGGCGAAGGACTCGGCCGACTCCTCGCCGAGAGCTCCTGGTTCGAGGGACGCGCGATCGTCGAGCCTGGTCGGGCCCTCGCCGGTCCCTCGGGCGTCTATCTCGCCCGCGTCGTGCGGACGAAGGACAGCCGCGGGACTCGCTTCGCCGTGCTCGAGGGCGGCGTCAACCATCTCCTGCGCCCCGTGCTTACGGGACAGGCCTTCCCGGCCCGCGCGCCGGAACGCGGCGGCGATCTCATGACCTATACCCTCGCCGGCCCCCTCTGCACCTCGCTCGATCGGCTCGGCGAAGCGCTCCTGCCCGAGCTGCGGCCTGGCGACCTGGTGATGCTGGGCCAGGCAGGGGCCTACGGCTTCACCGAGGCGATGGGTTCTTTCCTGAGCCATCCGCTCCCGAAGGAAGTCTGGCTCGAAGGACCGGCGTTTCAGCTCCTTGACGCATGGACCAAGCGAGGTCCGCGCGCTATTATCGACTATCCATCGTGATCTGCACGGAAGAATCCGAGAGGCATACTGAAAGACGACGGCCGGCGCTGCGCATCGTCGCGGCCGCGGTCGTCCTCGTCTTCGTCGCGGGAGGGGCCTGGGCCGGATTGGCGCCCTCGGGCCCCGCGGGATCGGCATCGCCCGGGGCCAGCGTCGAGGCGAGCGCTCTGGCCGCCTCGCTGAGGCCCGCGTCGCAGGATGCCGCGGCGGATCCGCGAGCCGCGGGCGCGACCGTCGAAGAGCTCGTGCGGGCCGCGAGGCTGGCGGGAATCGATACCGGCGAGGCCCTCAGGTCTGCCTTCCCGAGTCCGCGCGAGGTCGTCGCCATGCTCGCCTTGGATCGCGACGTCGACGACTTCAGGGACTACTCGGAGCTCAAGGGCCCGGCGGGAGAGTACTATCGGAGCCAGGCCACGCTCGCGCTCGCCATGAGGCCGCTCCGCGAGACCTACGCGCGGGCCTTCGAGGCGGCCCATGCGACTCTCGAGGGAGAGGATCCGCGGGACGGAGCCGGGCGCGGCGCCGGAGAATCGCTGAAGGCGCCGTATCTCTTTTCCTCGGACGAGTTCTGGTTCGCCCCGCGAAGCGACCTCAAGTACTCTCACCCCTACGCGCTCGATGTGTTCTTCAAAGAATTCTCGGGACGGGGCGAGGCACACAAGGGCCCGCGCATTCGCGCCCTCTACTCGGGCATCGTTGTCGCCTCGTCGAACGACTGGAACGGCGGGGCGGGCGCGTCGACCTACGCCGGAGGCGGATTCAGTCCCGCCGCCGGCAATGGCGCGATCGTCTTCGACCGCGCCACTCGCCGATACTACTCATACTTCCATCTGCGCGACGTAGCGGTCAGGACCGGCGACCTTGTCGAGGCCGGGCAGGTCATCGGTACGGGAGGCAACACGGGCATGAACGCGCGCAAGCCTGGGCACGGCGGCCACGTGCACCTCGAGATATTCGACTGCGAGCGAGACGACTCGCTCCGCGCCGCGGAGATACTCGATATCATCCAGCGGTGAGTCGGGCCCGCGAGGCCGTCGATAACACTTCCCATCGGTAAAGTCGGTACCATGCGGCGACATCGCGCGCGAATGGAAACATCGACTCAAAGAGCTATACTAATCATGTCGGCTTCTTGCCGGCAGGAGGATCATATGAGGAAGCCGATCGCGATACTGATAGTCATATTGCTGGCGATATCGGGCGCGTATTCCCAGGTAGCCCTGTCCGATTTCCAGTCGGCTTTCGAGGGCTTCGCCGACGACCTGGCCGGCACTCTCGCGCTGAATTCGACCATCGGCTCCAACTGGTCGGACGCGTACATCGGAGGCTTTCCGCACTTCGGCGCGGGCGCCACGGTCGGGGCCTCGTTCGTGAACGTCGACTCGGCGAAGTCGCTCTTCGAGTCCATGGGCGGGAGCCTCCCCTCGGCCTTCGACACCCTCGGCCTCCCGATACCGGCCGCGGTACTGACCGCGAAGATCGGCATTCCCTTCCTTCCGATCGACGTCGGCCTCAAGGGAGGCTATATCCCGCCCTCGGTCGGCGAGGCGATCAACAAGTCGAGCGGGATGAGCGTCGATTACGCGAACGTAGGCATACAGGTGCGTTATGCGATCATCAAGCAGAACGTCGTCCTGCCGAACATCAGCATCGGAGCGTCGTATAACTATCAGAAGGGAAGTCTCAGGAAAACCATCGGCTCCGGCGCGACGTACGATGTTCCGATTGGAGCCTCGACATATCACGTATATTCCTCGGATCCCGAGGCTAGCGTTGAATGGTCGGCCAATGTTTTCGACTTCACGGTCCAGGCAAGCAAGAAGCTGCTCGTCTTTATCCCCTATGTCGGCGCGGGATTATCGGTAGGCAAGTCTACGGTCAAGGGTGGCGTCGAGGCGACGGTCTCGACGGATTACAACTCCAATGACCTCGATGGGCTGGAAGCCCTCATCGAATCAAACGGAGGCACTGCCCCCGATCTGAGCTCGACTGGCATAATCTACACCACCGATTCCACGGCCCCCGTCTTCCGCCTCTACGGCGGCTTCTCGTTCAGGCTCGTCGTGGACCTGGACATCCAGGCCATGTACGTGCCCGCGGCCAAGTCCCTCGGCGGATCGGCCACGCTGAGGTTCCAGCTTTAGCGAAGGCGCTCGTCGCCGCGAAGGAGCGCCGGGAGGGCGTTTGTCCCTTCCGGCGCTTTTTTATGCGCCACTTTTCACGGTCTTCCTTCGCGGATACTATGGGTCATGGCCTCATCTCGGACATCCTATGACGTCGTCATCCTCGCGGGGGACATCGGCGGCACGAATACAAACCTCGCCCTCTTCGGCAAGAAGGGCGGCACCTTCACGCTCCTCCTTGATCGGCACTACAAGACCAAGGACGAGCCCTCCCTCATCGAGCCCCTCGGCCGCTTTCTCAAGGAAGCCGCGAAGGAGCGCAAGGGACTCGCTCCCGAGCTCTGCTGCATTTCCGGGGCGGGCCCCGTGGTCGACCAGCGCATCGAGCTCACCAATGCGCCCTGGGCCATCGACGCGCGCGCCGTCGAGTCGGCCTTCTCGATCCCGACGACCCTCATCAACGACTTCACCGCCGTCTCCTACGGCGTCCTCCTCCTCGATCCCGAGAGGCCCGACCAGATCACGCGCCTCCCCCACGTCGACGGTTCGCTGCCTTCCCCTCAGCCCGGCGTCAGAGTCATCGTCGGCGCCGGCACGGGCCTCGGCGTGGGCTACGTCGCGCGGATCCGCGACAAGGTCGAGGCCTTCCCCTCGGAGGGCGGCCACGTCACCCTCCCCGTCTACGACGATGAGAGCCGCGGCCTTCAGCGCTGGCTCGAAAGCAAGCACGATTTCGTGCCCGGCGCCGAGCTCGCGGTCTCGGGCCAGGGCATCTCGAACATCTTCCTCTACCTCGCGGAGCTCGCCGAGGCCTCGGGAACGCCGCTGGGCAAGGAGGCGCGCAAGGCCCGCGAGGCCTCCGAGGCCGACCGCCCCGCGATCGTCGCGGCCGCCGGCTCGGACCCGATCTGCGCGAAGACCATGGACATCTTCGTCAAGCTCTACGCGAGAGTGGCGGCCGACTACACGGCGGCCTTCCTGCCGTCGGGCGGCGTCTTCCTCGCGGGCGGGATCGCGGCCAAGAACGAGGCCCGCTTCCTCGAGGGTAATCGCTTCATGGCGATGTACGAGCGCAACTACGCCAAGCACATACGCGCGATCCTCGCGAAGACTCCGGTCATGATCGTTAAGGACTACTCGATCTCGCTCTATGGCGCGGCCAACGCGGCCGTCGTCCTGTCGTAAGGCGCCTCGGCTTATGCACGAACCGAGCGAGGCGCCTCGCGTAAAATACGAGCCGAGCGAGGCGCTGCGCGCCGACATGCGCGCCAAGGGCATCGACGCCGACCTGACTCTCTCGATCCTCGCCGACTACAACGCCGGACTCTACGATCACGTGGCCCCGGTCAAGGCGTTCGGCGTGCCGGCCATCGACGGCCGCGACGTGCTCTCGCTCTCCGGCGCCCAGGGGCCCGTCCTCTCGGTCGGCGCGGCCGAGGCGAAGGAGCGGCTCGGCGAGCTCGGGCTCGACTTCCCCTCAGGCGTCGAGGAATCGTCGGGAGGCGCGCTGTCCTTCGATCGCGCGGCCCTCGAGGAGCTCGGCCTCCGGCTCCTCGGGCGCACCGCGTTCGGCGTCCTGAACGGCGGTTCCGCCACGAGCTACGCCGACTCGAAGAAGAACCGCGCCCTCGGGGAGGCGGCCTTCGAGGCCCTCGCGCCCTCCTTCGACGCCATGGCGCCCCTGTGCAAGGACAGGCCGAAGGGCCTGACTCCCGCCTACCTCGAGCCCGACGGATCTCCCGGCGCGAGCTTCCTCCTCCTCAAGATGCGCGCGCGCCTCGTCGCGGCCCTCGGCGCGAAGCGACGCGGCGAGAAGGTCGACGACTGCTACATGCCGCTCTACCAGATGACGAGCGTCGCCAACGACGCCGAGGTCGCGGCCGCCTACGAGGAGTACCGATCGCACCCCTTCCTGGCGAGGCTGTCGCGCGAGGCCGGCATCGACGGCGCGAGGTGGGCCACCGGCGTCCAGCCCATGATCGCGGCGTTCACGCATTCCTCCGAGGGCAGGCCCAAGCGGATCTTCGACCGCTCGCGCGGCGTACCGGACTCCGCGATCGCCCTCCCGGGCGGGCATGGCCAGTGCTTCCGCGTCCTCGCTCCGGTCCTGCGCGCGTTACGCGAAACAGGAACTCGCTTCGCGTATATCGGCAACGTCGACAACGTCGGCTACCTGCCCGACCCCGCCGAGATCGCCGCACTGGCGGTCTCGGGCCGCCCCGCGGCCTTCGACTTTTCCCTGCGCACGCCGGTCGACGTCAAGGGCGGCGTGCTCGTCGAGGCGGAGGGCGAGGGGCCGGGCGCCGCGCGCAGGCGCACGATAGCGGACATCGGGCCGGCGATATCCTTCGCCGAGATCGAGCGGCTCGAGTCCGAGGGATTCCCCATCCTGTTCAATTGCGCGACGGGACTCTTCGACCTCGACTGGCTCGTACCCAGGCTCGAGGAAATCGGCCGAAAGCTGCCCGTCCGCCTCACGGACCAGGACAAGGACGCCGGCCGCTACTCGCAGGCCGAGCAGGTGACCTGGGAAGTCGCGGGCATACTGCCGAGCTTCCTCGCCTTCGCCGTGGACAAGTACGACCGCTTCATCGCGGCCAAGCTCCTCGTCGAGACGCTCCTGACGAGCGGCGCGGCGACGGGCGACGGCCGGCTGCCCGCGGACCTGGCGGCCACCTCGCGGCGCCTCAACGCCGGGCTCGAGTCGAAGCTGTCCGGACCCTGCGGCCTCGCGGTCGCGGGCGGCCGCTGGATGCCGAGAGAAAGCCGCTAGCGGCCGCTACGAGCCGCGGTCGAGCTGTTCTATTCGACAAACTACATCCGCGTGTCCGCGCGCTACGCAGTAGTCGGAAAAAAAGAATTTTGCTATGAACTTCCATAGAAAATTCGAAGTCCTCGATCGCGCATATGCGATATGGATCATACGATAGCCATCGTCTTTCGCCGTGGCGCGCAATTGGCACGCTCCATGTTATGACTGTGACGAAGATATGGCAGGATGGTAAAGAAGATGAACGTCAAAATTTGCGGAATCACGAATTACAGGGACGCGGCCCTCACGCTCGAGCTCGGCGCCGATCGGATCGGTTTCGTCATGGCGCCCTCCTCGCGTCGCATAGGTCCCGAGGCCGTCAAGGCGATCGTATCCAGGCTCAAGGACGAGGGCAGGCTCGAAGGCAGAGGCACGGTCGGCGTCTTCGCCGACGAGTCGCCTTCGGAGATGGCGAGGATCCTGTCCTTCGCCATGCTCGACGAGGCGCAGCTGGAGGGCGACGAGAAAGCCGAGGACTGCGCCCGCCTTCCCTTCACCTGGTACAAGAAGATCAAGATCGACTCCGCGACCGACGCGGAGAGCCGACTCGCGGCGGGCTGGACCTGCCGACGCATCCTGATCGACGCGGCCTATCCCACCGCCAGCGGAGCCGGCAAGTCCTTCGGCGTATGGGCCACGCTCGCGGCCCGAGACATCGCGCGCGGAATGGGGAAGGAAGTCGTCCTCGCGGGCGGCATCAGCCCGCGCAACGTCGCGAGCGTCGTCCACTCGCTCGCGCCCGACGGCATCGACCTCTGCTCGAGCGTCGAGGAGGCGCCTGGACGAAAGTCGCGCGAAAAGCTCACGCTCCTCTTCAGCGAGCTCAGGCGCGCGATCGAGGAGACTGGTCGAGCCATCGCCTGAGCGAGTCCGGCCTCGACCTGACATAGTCCGGGAACGGGACGGGCTCGGCCGGGGCACCGCCGTCCGCGGCCGTCTCGTCGCCTTGCTCTCGAAGCCTTAATACCATCCATCCGACGTCGCGCCATGCGCCCATCTTGAAGCCGACGCGATCGTAGGTGCAGAGGGGCCTGAAGCCGAATCGGGCGTGGAGCGCGACGCTCTGTGGATTGGGAAGCGTAACCGCCCCGTAAAGCGTGACGATCCCCAGGTCGCGCAGGATCGGGATGAGGGCGCCATAGAGCGAGCGTCCCAGGCCGCGGCCGCGGCGATCCTCTCGGACGTAGATCGACGTCTCGAGCGACCATCGATACGCAGCTCGCTCGCGGTAGCGCGACGCGTAGGCGTAGCCGAGAACTTCTCCTTCCTCTTCCGCCACGATCCAAGGATAGGCGGCGCTCACCTTCGCGATCCTCGACTCCATCTCCTCGGCGGAGGGAGCGACATATTCAAAGGTGATTGCGGTCTGCTCGACGTAGGGAGCATAGATAGAAGCTATCGACGACGCATCTCGAGACTCGACGACTCTCAGCACAAGCGCCTCCGATCATCAGCGCGGATCATAATTGTATACGAAAAAAGCCGAGACTCCATCAAGACGCTGGCAGCCGAAATCAGCGGTCGTCGCGCGCATTTTCATACGGACGCGAAGAAAATCAAAAAAAAGCCACGCAGCCGTATGTATCTCGAGAGTCGAGGTCATCCTCTTCCAGAGGAACGACGAGGCGAAAGACCAGCGTTTACAAGGCGTCCCCCTCAGGCGAGCGAGGCCGCTATCGGCTTGGCACCGATCCTGCTTATCCGAAACAACGGATTAAAACGGAGTCTCGTTCACCAGGAGGGAGCATGCACATTACTCCGATACTAAGCAGCGGCAACACGGCCTGGGTGCTGATCTCGACCGCCCTCGTCATGTTCATGACCGTACCTGCCCTGGGCCTGTTCTACGGCGGCCTCGTCCGAAAGAAGAATGTCCTCAGCGTGCTGATGCAGTGTTTCATCACGCTCGCCCTGGTCTCAGTGATCTGGGTCGCCTTCGGATACAGCCTGGCCTTCAGCGACACGGAAGTCATTCCCGGCGTCCTGGGCGACCTCAAGTGGGCTTTCCTCTCGGGCATCGGGCCCGATCAGCTATCGCCCTACTTTATCTCCGATCAGGCGGGCAGGATACCGCACCTTGTCTTTGCGATGTTCCAGTGCATGTTCGCCGTGATCACGCCGGCCCTCATTGTCGGGGCCTTCGCGGAGCGGATGAAGTTCTCTTCCTTCCTCGCCTTCACCTGCCTCTGGGAGACGCTGATCTACTGTCCGCTCGCTCACATGGTGTGGTCGAGCAACGGCTGGCTGTACAAGATGGGCGTGCTCGACTTCGCCGGGGGCACCGTCGTCCACATCAACGCCGGCTTCGCGGCCCTCGCCGCGGCCCTTGTCATAGGGAAGCGAAACAACCACAAGCCCCTGCCGCCGCACAATCTTCCCTACACGCTGATAGGGGCGGCCATGCTCTGGTTCGGCTGGTTCGGCTTCAACGGGGGATCGGCCCTGGCGGCCGACGGCCTGGCGGCCAGCGCCTTCATGACGACCAACACCGCCGCCGCGGCCGCGGCGCTCGCCTGGGCGATCTGCGACAAGCTCTTCAACAAGCGGCCGACCATCCTCGGCGCGGCGACCGGCGCGGTCGTAGGCCTCGTGGCCGTCACGCCGGCCGCGGGCTTCGTAAACGTCTCGGGCGCGCTCGCGATCGGCGCCGTCGCGAGCGCCGTCTGCTTCTTCATGGTCACCTTCGTCAAGGAGAAGGCCGGCTACGACGACGCGCTCGACGCTTTCGGCTGCCACGGCGTCGGCGGCCTCGTCGGCGCGCTGCTGACGGGAGTATTCGCGGATCCAGCCATCTGGAAGGCCTTCGGAGGCGACTACGCCGGGGCGCTCTACGGTAACCCGCGGCAGCTCCTCCTCCAGGCCATCGGCGCGGGCGTGAGCATCGTCATCGCTTTCGCGGGCACCTTCATCATCCTGAAGCTGGTCGACGCGATCCTCGGGCTGAGGGTCGACGCCGACGAAGAGGCCATCGGCCTCGACGTGTCCCAGCATCACGAGCGCGCCTACACGGTGCTCGACTGATATCCGCGAGGAGAGACGACATGAAGATGATAGTCGCGATTATTCAGCCTCATCGACTCGAAGAAGTGAAGCGAGAGCTCTACAAGGCGGACGTGAACCTGATCACCGTCTCGGAGGTCCTCGGTCACGGCCGACAGGGCGGAGTCACGGAGGTGTACCGCGGCACCAAGGAGACGGGGAACCTCCTGCGGAAGATCCGCCTCGAGATCGCGGTGAACGAGGAGTACGTCGAGCCGACGATCCAGGCCATACAGCGGGGCGCGCGCACGGGAGAGATCGGCGACGGGAAGATCTTCGTGATGTCCCTCGGCGAATGCGTCCGCATCAGGACCGGCGAACGGGGAGGAGAGGCCATCGGTTAACCAAGCCCTAGCGCCAGCGTTAGGCCATCGGTTGACAAAGCCCTAGCGCCAGCGTTAGGTCATCGGCTAGCGATCGATGAATTGTCGGTCATGCGGCTGCCCGCTTCTGCGGGCAGCTTTTTTGCTCGCGCACATGACGCACATCGAAAACGAGAGTCGCATTATCCCGGCAGAGACGCGAAGGTAGCTATTCTCAAGGCAATCTACTGAAACGTAGCCATGCCTCTCGATGAATCACTTTTACCATCGATGAATCGAGGGCGTATTCAAAAAAGGATAACTCATTAACTTCCATCGAATTCCAGGAGTCAAGAGACCTTCGCACAGAGGCTGCACACAGTCCTTGGCATGCGAGCTGCTATAGACATCGTATCTCGCGGTTCTGTGTCGGCAGATCCGATCCCGCTTCATCTCAGAAGGAGAAAAAAATGGACTCCGGATCGTTGAAGATCGCACTGGACACCATGTGGGTGCTCCTGACGGCCTTCCTCGTCTTCTTCATGAACCTAGGATTCGCGATGGTCGAGTCCGGGCTCTGCAGGGCGAAAAACACCGTCAACATCCTCGCGAAGAACTTCATCGTTTTCGCGATCTCGACCCTTGCGTACTGGGTCCTCGGCTTCGGGCTCATGTACGGCAACGGCAACGCCCTCATCGGCCTGCAGGGACTGTTCTTCGCCTCGGGCGCGGACAACTCGCCCGCGACCGGCGAGGCCTATGCCGGCGTCTACTCGGCCCTCTCGTGGACCGGCGTGCCCTTCTGGGCGAAGTTCTTCTTCCAGCTCGTGTTCTGCGGGACCGCTGCGACGATCGTCTCGGGCGCGGTGGCCGAGCGGATCAAGTTCAAGAGCTTCCTCCTGTTCTCGATCGCGATATGCGCCGTCATCTATCCGGTCACCGGCCACTGGATCTGGGGCGGCGGTTGGCTCGCGAGCATGGGCTTCTTCGATTTCGCCGGCTCCTCGGTCGTCCATTCCGTCGGCGGCTGGTGCGCCCTGGCGGGCATACTCCTCCTCGGGCCGCGCATCGGAAAGTACAAGTCCGACGGCTCAGTAAAGCCGATCTACGGCCACAACATGAGCACGGCGACCCTCGGCGTCTTCGTGCTCTGGTTCGGTTGGTTCGGATTCAACCCCGGCTCGACGATGGCCGCCAACGCCGAAGGCATCGCCCACATCGCGATGACCACGAACCTCGCGGCCGCTATGGCCGTCCTCTCCGCTACGGTCACCTCGTGGCTCCTGCAGAAGAAGCCGGATCTCTCGATGATCCTCAACGGTTGCCTCGCGGGCCTCGTGGCGATCACCGCGCCCTGCGCCTTCGTCTCGGTCGGCTCGTCCGCGATCATCGGCCTCGTCGCGGGAGTCCTCGTCGTGCTCTCGGTCTTCTTCTTCGACAAGCTCAAGATCGACGACCCCGTCGGCGCTCTGTCCGTCCACCTGGCGAACGGCGTCTTCGGCACGCTGGCCGTCGGCCTCTTCGCAGACAAGGCGGTCTGCGCAAAGATCGGGACGGACTCGGCCTCGCTCTCGAACGGCCTCTTCGTCGATGGGACATGGAAGCAGCTCGGCACGCAGGCCCTCGGCGTGGTCGCCGTCGCCGGCTACGTCCTGGCCGCCGCCCTGATCATCTGGGGTCTCATCAAAGCGGTCATGGGCCTTCGCGTGAAAAAGGACGAGGAGCTCGCGGGCCTGGACATCGGCGAGCACGGCAACGAGGCCTACTCGGGCTTCCAGATCTTCTCGAACATGTAGGAGGGCGGACATGAAGCTCATAATAGCGTACATCCAGCCGTACCGGCTCAACGACGTGAAGCAGGAACTCTTCAAGGCCAAGGTTTACAAGATGTCGGTCACGAACGCGCTCGGCTGCGGCCAGCAGATGGGATACCACGAGAGCTACCGCGGCGCCGACGAGGAAGTCAACCTGCTCAAGAAGGTCCGCCTCGAGATCGCGGTCAACGACGGCTTCGTCCAGCCGACCATCGACGCGATCGTCAAGGGCGCGCGCTCGGGGCAGATCGGCGACGGAAAGATATTCGTCGTACCCCTCGGGGAATGCATCCGAATCCGCACCGGCGAGACCGGCGGCGAGGCCATCGGTTAACCAAGCCCTAGCGCCAGCGTTAGGCCATCGGTTAGCGATAGTCCCATAGATAATCGACGGCGGAGCGCCCCAGGAGGGCCGCTCCGCCGCTTTCGGTCTTCACTCCCCCAGGGCGATGGCCACGACCTCTTCCATCCGCTCGACGGGGTGGAAGGAAATCCCCTTCTTTACGAGCTCGGGAATCTCCTCGAGGTCGCGCTCGTTGCCCTTGGGAATGATGATGTCGCGTATCTTGTTGCGCTTGGCCGCCACGGTCTTCTCGCGCAGTCCCCCGATCGAGAGGACCTGCCCGGTCAGCGAGAGCTCGCCCGTCATCGCGAGCCGGTCCTTGATCCGCTTGTCCAGGACGAGCGAGAGCAGCGCCGTCGCCATGGTGATGCCGGCCGAGGGGCCGTCCTTGGGCGTGGCGCCCTCGGGGATGTGCAGGTGGATCTGCCGGCCCTCGAACCAATCGGCGCCGACCCCGAAGCGATCCGCGGCCAGGTGTCGCGCGTAGGTGTAGGCGATCCCCGCGGACTCCTGCATCACGCTGCCCATCTGGCCCGTTATCTTGAAGCCTTCCTTGCCGGGATTGGCGACGGCCTCGATGATCAGCGTGTCGCCGCCCATGCTCGTCCACGCGAGACCGACGGACATGCCGCTCCTTGTCGCGCGCTTCACCTGGTCCTCGTCGAAATGCGGCTTCCCCAGGTTCTTGAGGACCGCGGCCTTGTCGATCGCGAACCTGCCCTTCCCTCCCTCGAGTACGAGGAAGCGCGCGAGCTTCCGGTGTATCTTGTCGAGGCTCTTCTCGAAGTTGCGCACGCCGGCCTCGCGGGCGTAGGACTCGGCGATGAACAAGAGCGCGTCGCGCGTGTAGCGGACCGTGCCCTTCTTAATCCCGTTCTTCTCGAGGCTCTTGGGAATGAGGTAGTGCTTCGCGATCTCCAGCTTCTCCGAATCGATGTAGCCGGGGAGCTGTATGACCTCCATCCGGTCGACGAGCGGCCCGGGTATCGTGTCGAGCGTGTTCGCCGTGCAGATGAAGAACACGTTGGACAGGTCGAAGGGCAGGTCGAGGTAGTGGTCGCGGAAACTGAAGTTCTGCTCGGGATCGAGGGCCTCGAGGAGGGCGCTCGAAGGGTCTCCCTGGAACGAGGCTCCCATCTTGTCGATCTCGTCGATCATGAACACCGGGTCGCGGCTCTTGGTGATCTTGAGCCCCTGCACGATCTTGCCCGGCAGCGCTCCGACGTAGGTCCGCCTGTGGCCCTTGATCTCGGCCTCGTCGCGCATGCCGCCGACCGAGAAGCGGAAGAACTCCTTGCCCAGTGCCCGCGCGATCGACCGGCCGACCGAGGTCTTGCCGACGCCGGGCGGGCCGACGAGGCAGACGATCGAGCCCTTCGCGTCCTGCTTGAGCTTGCGCACCGCGAGGTACTCGACGATGCGGTCCTTCACGTCCTTGAGGCCGTAATGGTCGGCCTCGAGGATGGCCTGCGCCTTCTTGAGGTCGAAGTCGCCCGAGACCTCGGCCTTCCACGGCAGGGTGCAGACGAGATCCAGCCAATTGCGGGTCACGATGAACTCGCTCGAGTTCGGGTCCATGAGGTTGAACTTCTCGAGCTCCTGCTCGACCTGCTCCTTGACCTCGCCCTCGAAGCCGAAGCCGTCGATCTTCTCCTTGAACTTCTGGTAGTCCGTGCCCTTCGCGTCGGTGGGCATGCCCAGCTCGTTCTTGATCGCCTTGAGCTCCTCCTTGAGGAAGTACTCGCGTTGGCTGCGCTCGATCTTCTCGTTGATCTCCTGCTGGACGCGCTTCTGGATCTTGAGGAGCTCCTGCTCCTTCTTGATGAAGATGAGGACGCGCTCCATGCGCTCGCGCACGTCGGTCATCTCCAGGATCTTCTGCTGGTCGTTCTTGTCGATGTTGAGAATCGAGGCGATGAAGTCGGCTATCTTGCCCGGATGGTCGATGTTGATCATGTTGAGGCGCATCTCCTCGGAGAAGAGCGGGTTGTTCTCCGAGATCTGCTTCATCTCGCCAAGGAGGGCGCGCGTCAGGGCCTTGATCTCGTCGGTGTCGTCGTTCTCCTCGTCGAGGTAGCCCACGGCGGCGACGATCGGCGTCTCCTTCGAGAGGAACTTCTTTATCTTGAAGCGCTTGAGCGTCGAGATGAAGATGTTCGCGCCCCCGTCGGGCAGGTTGATACGCTTCACGATCTTGGCCGCGGTCCCGATGGCGTGCAGGTCATCGGACTTGGGCTTCTCGAAGTCGTTCTTGATCATGACGAGGCCCACCATCCCGTCGGAGAGCAGGGCCTCCTCGACGATCTTCACGTCGTCGGGGTTGCCGATCATGATCGGAGTGAAGATGCCGGGGAAGATCGGCCTTCCGGAGAGCGGGATGAGGGGAAGCTTGTTTGGAAGTATCTGATCGATGGGGATTATCTCGGTCTCTGCCACGATGCTGCCCTCGCTTTCGTGAGTCTGGCCTAAAAATTACGCCTTTTAGACCGTTCTGGCAAGGTTTTGAAGGCATCTCGGTAGTTTTTGAGCGAGGGTTCCAGATACTTGACTAGTGAACCATTAGTTCATATTGTATGAACCAATGGTTCATCAATGAAGGAGCCGCTCATGAAACGATTGCGCATACTCTACTTCTCCGCCACCGGAAATACGAAACGAGCCGCCGAGATCGTACGCGAGTCCTGCGTCGCGAAGGGGATCGATGCCGAGGCTCTCGAACTTCTCGATCCCGCGGTTCCCGACCTGACATCCCCGCCTCCGGGGACGGAGACGCTGATAGCCTTTCCCACCCTCGGCTTCGGAGCGCCCCACCTGGTGATGAGGCGCGTGCGCGCCCTTCCCGAGGGAGGCGGGGCCCCGGCTCGCGTCATCGCGACCTGCGGCGCCGAGATGAAGGACGGCCGCGTATCGAAGGGATGGCCCGGCTCCGGCCTCGAGCAGGTCGAGGGCATCCTTCGAAGGAAGGGATACGATGTCGCCTCGACAGCGTTCGTTTTCTATCCCTCCAACTGGACCCAGGTGAGCGATCCGCCCTCGGGAGAGGCGCGCGCGAGCCTGCTCGCCACGGGCGACGAAGCGACGAGGAAGCTCGCGGCCGCCGCGATCGCGGGCGAGCGCGGCCTGTATCGATGCGGCCCTGGCAACCGCCTTTGGTCGGCCATCGTCAACTTCCTCTTCAGGGCGGTCGGCCGCCGCGTTCTCGGCAAGTTCTATAGTGCCGACCCGTCCTGCACGGGCTGCGGAATTTGCGCGAAGGCCTGTCCCTCCGGCTCGATCGCGATGCGCCGCGGACGGCCCGCGTGGAGACTGAGCTGCGAGGACTGCAATCGCTGCATCAACGTCTGCCCCGCCGAGGCTATCCAGGTGTCCGTCGCGAAGATGGTCCTGTACGTCCTGCTCTCGATCGCGGGCTACGTCCTCGCGATCGACTCAGGCGGCCGCGTCCTGGCCTCGCTCCTGCCCGGCATCGGAGGACTGGCTAGGGCCGCCGCGTCGCTCGTTCTCGCCCTCGCAGCCACAGCGCCCATCGTCGCGCTCTTGGCGGGCCCCGTGGACGCCCTCCTGAGGCTGGCGTCGCGCGCGCCTTTCATGGGAAGGCTTCTATCCAGGGGGTATACGACGCGCTTCGGCAGGTACCGCGTTAATCCATGACGCGCTTGACGGCGCGGTGTATGCGGTCGGGGTCGACGCCGAGGGCCGGCACGCCCAGCACCTCCTCGGCGACGCGGTTCCCGAGGCGGAGGCTCCGCTCCGGCGGCAGTCCGATCGAGCGGCCGTAGAGGAAGCCGGCGGCGAATGCGTCGCCCGCCCCGGTCGGGTCGACGGGCTGCTGCTCGCGGACGGGGCTGTCGAAGGCCGATCCGCCGCGGGACCAGAGGGCGCCCATCTCGGCTCGCTTGACGACGACCTCGATGTCCCATGCCGAGAAGAGCTCGAGGCCCTCGCGGATAGGCATCCTGGTCAGGGCCGCGAACTCGTCCTCGTTCGCGAAGAGAACGTCGCAGTACTCGGGCAGGAAGCCGAGGATGAAGTCGCGCTCGCTCGACGCCAGCTCGCGGCTCGAGAGGTCCACGGCGACTTCCATGCCGACCTCCCTCGCGCCGCGCAGGCAGTCCATGAAGAACGCCCGGTCGCGAAGGATGAAGCACTCGACGAAGAGCGTCGCGCCCGGTCGGAAGATGGAGGGAGGAGGAGGATCCAGCGCGAAGTCGAGCGCGGCCCCGGGCGACACAAGGAGGGTCCGGCCCCCGTCCGGCCGCGCGAGGGCGCAATAGACGCCGGTCGGCGCCCCGGAGCGCGAGAGGAGCGGCTCCACGTCGAAGGACTCCAGCTCCTCGACGAAGCGGTCGCCGAGCTCGTCCTCTCCGACCCTGCCCGCGAAGGCGGCCCTCGCGCCGAGGATAGAGGCGGCGCGCGCGGCGTTCGCGGCCCCGCCCCCGGCGGAGACGACCGGATCCGGAAGGGCGCGGAGCACCTCGTCCATCCTCGAGCGGTCGACGTGGGAGACGGAGTTATTGTGGTAGCCGAGGCTGGGCGCGAAGGCCTCATCGACGAAGGCGACTACGTCCATGAGGGCGTTCCCGACGCCGACCAGCTCCATCCGCCTACCTCCTTTATGCCTGCGCGCGCTCGCCGTTGGCCTCGCACGGCGCGAGGGCCCTCTCGACGATCCCGAAAAGCTGCGCGGCGTTCCAGGGCTTGCGGATGAAAGCCTCGAGCCCTACCTCGCGGGAGAGGCCGGCCATCTCGGACTCGTCCGCATGGCCGGTCAGCATGATGAGCTTGATCGAGGGATAAAGATCGTGGAGGCGCGTCAGGAACTCGTCTCCCTTCATGCCCGGCATGAGCCAATCGGAGATCACGAGGACGACCTGTATCCCGTCCGTGACCAGCTCCTTGACGCGCTCGAGCCCTTCGGCCCCGTTCGCGGAGGTCTCGTAGCGATAGGCGGGCCCGAAGCGGAGGCGCAGCGACTGCTTCAGCGAGAGGAGGAGGATAGCCTCGTCGTCGACGAGGAGAATGGCCTTGGTAATCGCCATGTTCCGTCTCCGCGAAGGAGAGCCGCGTCGCGATGACCGACAGGCCCTCCCTCTTGCCGTATGATAGCATGCCTGCGGCGCCTTCGCTATGCGATCGCCAGTCCAGGCATACGAGCTGAGGCCCGACCAGGGCCCTTCATATACTCTAATGCCGCGCCGGCCGAGACGAAACGGATGCCCTGGAGAATTCCGCGGAAACGGGGCTATCCCCGGATGAAGGCGCCCTTGACCCCCCTCGAGGGGACGTGTTAGCGTTTCGACCGCTACTGCACGGCATAACGAAGCAGGATCGTCGCATCGTGCCCGACATCTCCGCGCGGGATCGCCGGGCAAAGCCGGGGCGCTTGGCTCAGCTGGTTAGAGCGGCTGGTTTACACCCAGTAGGTCGGGGGTTCGATTCCCTCAGCGCCCACATCCCGGACCGCCGAAAGGCGGTCCTTTCTATTGGGGCGATGAGGGAATCGAACCGAGAGCGCCGATCCGAACGAATGCGAGAGGCGCTCGAGGCGGGCCGTAAGGAGCGAATAGGACATTCGCGACTGGAGGCCGATTCCCTCAGCGCCCAAAGAAGCCCGTCGCGTCCTTCGCGGCGGGCTTTGGTTTCATAGGGCCTGGAACCACTGCACCGCGTACTTGCGAAGCTCCGTGGTGCTCTCGAGAGAGAGCTTCTTCTTGATGTGCTCTTGATAGACGCCGACGGTCTTCACCGAGATCCCGAGGCTCGCGGCGATCTCGATGGCCCCGTAGCCCTGGCCCATCCGCTTGAGCACCTCGAGCTCCCTGTCCGAGAGGATCTCGGTACCGGCGCGCGTCGAGTCGCGGTGCTTCGAGCAGGCCTGCTCCATCAGGCTGTCGCGGAAGGCGGCGGAGACGAATATCTTGCCGTCCATGATCATCTCGATCGCGTCCTTGAGGACGGAGTTCGCCTCGTGCTTCATGAGATAGCCGCGAGCATGGGCCCGCAGGGCCCTCCGCGCGTAGATGGCCTCGTCGTGGATCGAGACGACGAGGCTGCGCACCTCGGGATGATAGGTATGGAGTTCTTTGAGAAGATCGAGTCCGCTCTCGCGACCGAGAGAGATGTCGATCACCGCGATATCGGGCACCTCGGCGGCCACGCGCTCGAGTGCCTCGGCGACCGAGCCCGCCTGGCCGATCACGCGATAGCGCTGGTCGCTCTCGATGAGGCTCGAGAGGCCGTGGCGGAAGATCGGGTGGTCGTCGACTATCAGAAACTTGACCATTCCGCTCATTCTCGTCCCTCTCCGATCGGTACGATGCAGGACACGCAGATGCCGGGATCGAGCGCGTTCACCTCGAGGCGGGCGCCGATGGAATCCGCGCGGTATCGCATGATCCTCATGCCCATTCCCCTTCCGACGCTGTCGGGCGCGAATCCGCCTCCGAAATCCCGCACCTCGGTCCGGATGATGCCGTCGCCCTCCACGAGCCTCAAGATGACGAGCTCGCTGCCCGAGTGCTTCAGCGCGTTCGCGAGGGCCTCTTGCACGATACGGTACAGCTGAAGGGAACTGCTCGGGTCGTCCAGCGAGCATTCGCCCTCCACTTGAAAAGAGACCGAAGCCCCGGCGGCGTTGCCCTTGAGCGAGGCGACGAGGTCCTCGAGCGCCGAGACGAGGCCCATCTCCTCGAGGGAGGGCGGGTAGAGCGTCCTCGCGAAGCGACGGGATCTCTCCACGACGTCGTCGAGGAGCGCGCGTATCTCGCGCACCGCCTCGATCGAGGTAGCGCCCGTCCTTGCGAGGTTCCTCTCGAGCACCGCGGAGAGCATGGACAGCCCGATCAGCCGCTGGCAAAGGTCGTCGTGGATGTCCTGCCCGATCGCCTGCATGGTCCTGTTGGAGACCTCCTGGATCTCGCGCTCGAGGGCCGTACGCTCCGCGATCTGCTTCTTGAGGTCGCGGTTCGATTCTCGCAGCTCCTCGGTCCTGTGCTCGACGAGGCGCTCGAGCTTGCGCTCGTTGTCCCTCACCTCCTCCATGAGGAGGGCTCCCTTGACGGCCGTGGACATCTCCTCGCGCAGGGTCTCGTAGGTGTCGAATTCCTCGGGGCCGCACTCGACCAGGACGTAGCCGAGCGCCTCGTCCTGGAAGGTCAGCGGCTCGAGTATCCATCCGGAGCCGCCCCATTCGGCGGCCAGGTCGGCCGGGAGGAGGGTATCAGTCGGGAAGCGCAGCTCGACGACGCCGAGTCCCGGTTCGGGTATGGCCGTCACGAGGCGCGATTCGGGGGGCGGAGACTGGGTCGCGGGCCGCCAGGGCCTGTCGAAGAGTACGAGGTGGCCTCTCCGGAAGCCGAGCAACCTGGCGCAGTCCTCCCAGGCGCGAGCGAGGGAATTCATGCTGAAAGAGCCCAGGAGCCTCGTCCCGAGCGAGCGCACGAAGATGTTCCTGTCTACGGTGCGGACATTGTTCTCGGTCTGCCGCCGCACTTCCGATTCGGCTACGAAGGCGAGTGCCTGGTCGTAGAGATCGACGATGATGCCGGGCGCGATCAGCCCGCGCGCGTCGGCGCGGAGGTGCGCGAGGGCAAGCTGGAGGCGGGCCGGCGCGGCGCGCGGGTCGACGGCGATCTCGGAGTCAAGCTCGCCGAGCATCCGGGAAAGGTCGCCTGACTCGGCGAGCGAGGCCAGGCGGGAGCTGAGCGCGGCGTCGGCGGGCCCGGCACCGCGGGCGGCGTCCAGTGGCGGCTCGGGCGAACAGCCGCAGGAGCGCCGGATCACGCTCCGGCAGTCCAGCCGCCTGGCCGTCGGCGGCTCGCCCCGGATGATCTCGAGGGCCATATCGAGCGCGGCGCTCCCGATGAGGTCGAAGGGCTGGGCCGCCGTCGTGAGCGGCGGGCATGTGCACTTCGCCTCGTCGATGTCGTCGAAGCCCGTGACCGAGAGATCCCGGGGCACCGCGACGCCGTTCGCCCGAAGCTCGTCGAGGGCGCCCATCGCCATGTAGTCGTTGAGGCAGACTACGGCGTCCATCTCGGCGCCCGACGAGAGGAAGGCCTTGATCGCGTCGACTCCCGATTCCTTGAAGAATTGACCGCGGAAGACGAGCCTCTCGTCCAGGGCGAGGCCCTCCGAGGCGAGGGCCTCGCGGAACGCGCGCTCCCTCTGCCTCGAGTCGAAGTGGTTCTCGGGGCCGGATACCAGGGCGAAGCGCCTGCGGCCGTGGACGCGGGCCAGGTGGAGGACGAGTTCGCGCATCGCGCTGCCTCCCTCGACGGAGACGCAGGACACGTCGCCGAGGGGGAAGTCGATCGAGACGGCGGGCAGGCCCGTGTCCGCGACGAGGCGCGCGACGCCCTCGGGCCCCTCGAAGTTGCCGACGGTGTTCGAGAGCACGATCAGGGCGTCAAGGTTAGCTGGCCCCGCGAGCCTGTAGGCGACGTTCATCGCGGCGTGGCGCGGGAGCGGGGCACCGAGGCCATGGCCGAAGAAGCAGATCGCCGAGGCTCCCCGCAGCCGCGCCTCGCCGAGGAGGCTCCGCCATATCCTCTTCTGGAAAGAGTCGTCGACATAGCCTATGAAGACCCCGATCCGGGGAGGCTTAGGGCAGGGCCGCGAGCTCGATCCCATGGCTGAGGTAGCTTTCGACGCACTCGAAGAAGAGGCCGTGCGAGAAGTCGTGGTCGTGGATGAGGATGATGTCGCCGTCTCTCGGGCGTTCATCGCTAATCCGCGCGAGGATAACCTCGGCCCGATCGAGACCCTCCGGCGCGTCGGGCTTCCCGAGCCAGTACTCCTTCTGGTCGAAGCCGCAGCCGGTGTCCGCGCGGCCTGAGCGCGGCGAGGAGCCGCCGGCGAGCGACGCGTCCTCTCGCTGCGCCGCGGGCGCCTCGTAGCCGAGGGCGCGGAGGCGCTCCTGGATCGCCTCGCGCAGCTCGGGCCTGCCGTAATCGAAGTAGGGAAATCGGAAGAGCTTCCGCGGCCAGTGCCGGCCCGCGAGCCGATAGATGGCGCCGATAGCCTCGTCGGCGCGCTCGATCTCCCGCTCGCACTCCTCGATCCCGAGCTCGGAGAATTTCGGGTGAGTCCAGGAATGATTGCCCAGCTCGAAGCCGAGGTCGAGGGCGCGGACCAGGGCGTCTTCGTTCCCGGCCACGTTCCGGCCGATGCAGAAGAAGACGGCGGGCACCGAGGCCTCCCGCAGGAAGGCCAACTTCTCCTCGAACAAGGGCGAGGGGACGTCGTCGACAGTCAAGAACGCCACCGCCATATCCTACCCCTTGACGGCCCCGCCCGTCAGTCCCGCGACGATGTACTTCTGGCAGAAGACGTAGAGGATGACCGCCGGCACCATCGCGAGCGTCAGGAAGGCCAGGATCATGTTCCAGTCCGAGGCGTGCTGCCCCATGAAGTCCATGACGCCCATCGGGAGCGTGAACTTCTTCAAGCTGTTGAAGACGAGCAGGGGCGTGAAGAAGTTGTTCCAGCTCGTCACCAGCGTGATGACGCCGACCGTCGCGAGGATGGGCGTCGACAGGGGCACGACGATGCGGAAGAGGAAGCCGAAGCGCCCGTAGCCGTCGATGGCGGCCGCCTCCTCGAGCTCGTCCGGTATCCCCTTGAAGAAGCCCCGCAGGAGCATGAGCATCATCGCGAGCTGGAAGGCCGCCTGCGGCAGGATGACGCCGATGCGCGTGTCGAGGAGCTTGAAGGTGCGCAGCTGGAGGTAGAGGGGAAGGATCGCGACCGCGAGGGGAAAGAGGAGGCCGAGCTGGAAGTAGCCGTACAGGAGCGAGTTGAGCTTGAACGGGATGCGCGCGAGGGCGTAGGCCGCGAAGGTCCCGACGGCGATGACCACGGCGACGGTCCCGAGGCCGATCACGACGCTGTTCCCGAGCTCTCGCCAGAAACTGCCCTGGGCGCCCGTGAGGAGGTCGACGTACTGCTTCGCGTAGAAGGGGTCGGGGACGCCCATCGGCTCGGCGCGGAGCTGGCCCGTGCTCTTGAATCCGCCCATGACCGAGATGTAGAGCGGCACCGCTATCACGACGAGCATGATCGCGCAGACGAAGTACTTGACCACGGCCATGAGCGCGCTCTCGACTTTCAGGGACTTCATGTCTGTCAGTCCTCCCTCACGAGGAGCTTCTGGTAGAAGACGTTGAACACGAGGCAGATGAAGAAGATGCAGACCGCGATCGTGCCGCCATAGCCTATGTTGAAGCGCTGCAGGCCTATCTTGTACATGTAGGTGACGATCGTCTCGCCCGCATTCACCGGATCGCCCTTCCCCATGGCCCACACGATGTCGAAGAGCTGGAAGGACCCGATTATCGAGAAGAAGACCGAGAGCTGGACGCTCGTCCTCATGCCCGGCAGGATTATCGACCAGAAGGTACGCCACCTCGAGGCGCCGTCGATCTTCGCCGCCTCGATCTGCTCCTGCGGGATGTCCTGGAGGCCCGCGATGTAGATCGTCATATGGAAGCCGAAGTACTTCCAGACGACGACGACGAGGATCGCCCAGATGACCGTGGACGTGTTGCCCAGGAGGGCCGGGGCCACCGCCTGGGGAAAGAGGAAGGCCCAGACGGCTTTCACCAGCCCGTACTGCGGATGGTAGATGAACTGCCACAGCACGCCGGTGATGACCTCGGAGAGCACGTACGGCAGGAAGAAGAAGGTCCGGAAGAATATCGATCCCTTGAAGCTCCGGTCGCTCACGATGAGCGCGAGGAGCATGGCCAGCGGGAGCTCCACGGCCAGAGACACAACGGCTATGAGGAGGTTGTGCAGGAGGGCCTTGTGAACGATGAGGTCCTTGAGAAATTGCGCGTAGTTCTGGAGGCCCCTGAAGTCGACCATCGGTCCGAGGCCGTTCCACTTATAGAAGCTGAAGGCCGCCGCCTCGAAGACAGGGATGATGACGAAGGCCGTGAAGAGGATCAGGGCGGGGCCCAGGAGAACAGCCAGCGTCAGGAAGCTCGCCTTGCCCATTCCGCCGCCTCGGGATCGCTTTGCCAAGAAGTTCCTCGCTTCGAAAAAGATGCTGCCGCCGAACGGGGGACGGAGACGCGAAGACCGCGGGGCAAAATGCCTTGCGATCTCCGCGCCGTCCCTTCTATCGACAGCCTAGGCTAGATCACTTCGCCGCGAACGCGGCCTGGATCGCCGCGCAGGCCTGGGCCGGTGTGGCCGTGCCGGCGAGGATTGCCTGGACCTGATCATTCACGGCGCCGCCGGCGGCGGGCGAGAGGAACTGGTCGAGGTAGAGCTGGAAGAAGCCGGCCTTGTCGACGATGGCCTTCACGAGCTTGCCGTTGGGGTCCTTTATGCCGTACTCCGCTCCCTTGACGGTCGGGATGATGCCGGCGACCTCGGCGTACTTCGCGTCGTTTTCCTTGTTCGTGAGGAACCTGACGAAGTCGACGGCCGCGTCTGGCGCGTTCTTCCCGACGGCGAAGCCGCCGCCGCCGCCGCAGGCGTCGGTCACCTTGCCCTTGCCGCCCTTGACGGCCGGGAAAGACGCGCAGCCGAGCTTGTCGCCGAGACCGGTCTTGCTGGTCGAGCTGTCCTTCTGGACGTTGGGCGCCCACTGGCCCATGAGCTCCATGGCGGCCTGGCCATTGCCGACCAGAGCGGCCTCGTCATTGTACGTGGCGCCGAGGAAGCCTTCTTGGAAGGGCTTGAGGGCGGCGAGATCGGCGATCATCTGGCCGGCCTTCGCGAAAGTGGGATCCTCGAAGCCCTTCGCGTTCTTTCCCGAGAAAGTGCCGTCGAAGAGCTCGCCGCCGCCGAGGCGGGCCGAAAGGTACATGAAGTAGTACATCGCGGGCCACTTGTCGCCGCCGCCGAGGGCGATCGGGGTGATGCCGGCTGCCTTCAGCTTCTTCACGAGATTGAGGAAATCGTCCCAGTCAGTCGGGAAGGTCTTGTAGCCTACCTTGGCGAGAAGCTCCTTGTTATACCAGAAGGTGATCGCGCCCATGTCATTGGGGGCGCCGTACTGCTTGCCCTGGTATTGGTAGACCTGCCAGACGCCGGCCGCCATGGAATTGCCCCAGGCGGTCCCCTTCACGGCCTTCGAGATGTCCTTGAGGAGACCGGCCTTGGCGTACTCGGCGAGGACGCCGCCGCCCCAGCTGATAAAGACGTCCGGAGGATTGCCGGACTGCATGACCGTCGTCAGCTTGCTCTTGAAGGCCTCGTTCTCGAGGATCGTCATCTCGATGACGACATCGGGATGTGCCTTCATGTACGCGTCGACGACGCCCTGATAGTAGGCCTTGTCCGTCGCGGCGGTACCGATATGCCAGAACTGGACCTTTGTCGGGGCGGCCCAGGCGCCGGACGCTCCGATGAGCGCGACCAACGCGAGGGCGAGCGCGAGAGACTTTGACGTGCGCATTCGTTCCTCCTAGAAAAGACGATGCGGCTGGCGGAGCCGTCCCGCCAGCGGGGCGCCCGCAACCCGCATGCACTATAGCCCCCGCATCCCTAGGCAGGAATAAGTGCCATATCCGGTTCGTTTATAGGGAAATCTGCTTACTCATGAGAGTCCGGCCATGCCGGAGGCCGGCTCGACGACCTTGCATCCTGGGCTCCGAGGCCGCATAATTGATTGTCTCGCTAAGCGTACGCGGCTCGCGCCCGGGCCGAGCGCCCGCGAGGGCCGCGGCCCCATCGATGGGCCGCGCATCCCGAATCTCGACCGGCAGGCGGATATGTTCACGAAGCGGCGCAACGACGGCACCTACATCAAGGACCTCCCCTACTTCACCCGGATGCTGCCCTACATCATGCCCTCGCGCACGGAGTCGGCCATCTACTTCGAGCAGGACTTCGACGTTACGAAGGCCCTCGCGTACGTCAGGGCGGCGAACGCCGCCGGCTCTCCCGGCACGAAGCGCCTCACGCTGTTCCAGGTCGTCCTCTGCGCGGCGGTCAGGACGATCGCGCTCCGGCCCAAGCTCAACCGCTTCATAGCCGGGCTACGCTACTACCGGCGGAACAGGATCGTCTTCAACTTCGTGGCGAAAAAGGAGCTGACCGACGGGGGCGAGGAGATCAACGTGACGCTGCCCTTCTCGCCCTACGAGACGCTCTCCACCCTTCCGCCGAAGGTGTCGGACTACGTCTCGCGCCTCAAGAGGGGCGAGGCCACGGACACGGACGACCTCAACGCATTCCTCGCCAGGCTCCCCCGCTTCGTGAACCGAATCGTCATCGGGGCGCTCTTCTTCCTCGACTACCACAACGCCCTGCCCTTTTCCTTCATCAAGGGCATGCCCTTCTTCGCGACCATCTTCTTCACGAACGTGGGCAGCGTGGGCATCGACGCGCCCTTCCACCACAACTTCGAGTTCGGGACCTGCGGCCTCTTCGTCGCGATCGGCAAGATCAGGCGCGAGAAGGCCGTCGACGCGACCGGGCAGGCGGTCGAGCGGGACTTGGTCAAGGTGACCTTCACCTACGACGACCGCATAGCCGACGGCATCTACTGCGGCCGCGCCATCGACCTCCTGCGCTCCCTCGTCGAGGACCCCTCGGCGCTCGAGAGGCCGCCGGAGCTGAGCCCCGAGCTCCTCGCCGAGCTCGCGCTCGCCGAATAGGAGGCCGGGATGTACGAATCGAGGCCATGGCTGGCCCATTACGGCGAGACGCCGGCATCGCTCGAGTACCCGCGCTCGTCGCTCTTCGGCATGCTCGAGGCGGACGCCGCGCGCAACCCGAGGATCGCCGCATTGAAGTTCATGGGCAGGACGATCCCGAAGGACGACTTGCTCGAGCGCGTCGTCCTCATGAGCAGGGCCTTCTCCGCCGCCGGGATCCGCCCGGGCGAGCGCGTGATCATCTGCCTGCCCAACGTCCCGCAGGCGGTCATCGCCTTCTACGCCCTGTCGAGGCTCGGCGCCATACCCGCGCCGATCCATCCCCTCTCGACGCCGAGCGAGATCGCGTCCTTCGCCAGGATCGCCTCGTCGAGCTGGGCGATCACGCTCGACGGCTTCTATCCGCGCTTCGCCGAGTGCAGCTCGGCCGCCGAGCTGCACTCGGCCGCCGAGCTCCTTCGCGGGACCGAGGGGCCGCGCCGCGTCATCGTCTGCTCCATCAAGGGCGAGGCGGGCTTCCCCATCTCGATCGGCTACGCCCTCGGGCCGGGCCGCAAGATCGCCACGGTGCCTTACGGCGAGGACGTCCTCTCGTGGAGGCGAATGGAAGACGAGGCCCGATTCGCGCCCGAGCTCGAGGCGCCCGATCCCCTTGGGGCTGACGACCCGGCCCTCATCCTCTTCTCAGGAGGGAGCACCGGCGAGTCGAAGGCCATCCTCCTCACCAACATGAACTGCAACGCCCTCGCGGCCCAGACGAACGCCGCGGGCGGCCCCATACTCCCCGGCGAGACCATGCTCTCGATCCTGCCCATGTTCCACGGCTTCGGCCTCGCGGTCGGCATCCACGCGATCCTCGTCCACGGAGGCACCTGCGCGCTCGTCCCGCGATTCAAGGCGAGCGAGCTCTCGGCCCTCGTGCGGAAGCACAGGCCCGCCTTCATGGCAGGCGTCCCGACGCTCTACGACGCGCTCTCAGCGGACCCCGGCTTCCGCAAGACCGACCTGTCGTCCTTCAAGGGCATCTTCTGCGGCGGCGACAGCCTGAGCCCCGAGACGAAGTACCGGTTCGAAGAGGTCCTGCGGAAGAACGGCTGCTCCGCCGACCTCCGCGAGGGCTACGGCATGACGGAGTCCGTCACCGCCAACATGCTCATGCCGCGGCACGAGTACCGCGAGCGCTCGATCGGCGTCCCCTATCCCGACATGCTCGCCAAGGTCGTGCGCCCCGGCACGACCGAGGAATGCGCGCCGATGGAAGAGGGAGAGATCTGCGTCTCGGGACCGACGGTCATGCCGGGCTACCTGGACAATGTTGAAGCGACGGCCGAGGTCCTCAAGAAGCACGCTGACGGAAGGATCTGGCTGCACTCGGGCGACATCGGCTGCATGGACGCGGACGGCTTCTTCTATTTCAAGCAACGCGCGAAGCGCATCATCAAGACCTCGGGCATCGCGGTATACCCGACGCAGGTCGAGGACGTCCTCAATAAGCACCCCGCGGTCAGGCTCTCCTGCGTCATCGGCGTCCCGCATCCGACCCAGGTGGAGGTGCCGAAGGGCTTCGTCACGCTGAACGAGGGCTACTCGGCGTCGAGCGACCTCGAGCGCGAGCTCATCGACCATTGTCGCCAGAGGCTCATCCCGCATTCCTGCCCCCGGAAGATCGAGTTCCTGCCCGAGCTCCCCATGACGAGGGTCGGCAAGGTCGCCTTCAGGGTGCTTCAGGAGCGCGAGTCGGAATCGGCTGAGATCGAGGCGAAGTCGCGATAGGCTATTCGAGGCAGGAGGAGCCGCGATGTTGAACGTCACGATGAAATCGGTCAAGCCGAAGGAGGCCTACGACCTCTTCTTCGACCAGTCCTTCCTGGAGGCCGGCATAGCGAAGAAGTCGTTCGCGAACCCGCATCCCCAGTCGAAGTTCAAGATCGGCGCGCTCGGCGGCGTCCTGCTCCACGCGATAAGCGGCGAGATGGTCGTGCTCGCCGTCGCCGTCCAGGGAGGGCGGGACGTCATCGCGGTCCTCAACTACTTCTCGACGGGAGCCGGGACGAAGCTCGTGATCAACGCGGTGAACGTCCCGGACTCGGCGGCGGGGAACAAGCTGGTCGCGGCCCTCGAGTCGATCATCGACGCGTACAAGGCCCGCTTCCCCAAGTAGGCGCGCCGCGGGTCCGGAGCTATCGGCCCGGCGCGAGCCCCGCTTCCGCGAGGAGCTCGGAGTAGAAACGCCTCTCGATGTCGGCCTCGCCGAGTCCCGCGCGAGCGAGGATGCCGAGGAGCTCCGACCTCGCGGCAGCGACCGCCTCAGGCTCGGGCTCCTCGATAAGGACCTCAATCTCGATAAATGGCCCCAGGCCCTCGACCTCCACGATCTCGATGGTCGCCTTCCCGCCCGCCGCGCAGGCCGAGGCCACCTCGTACCTCGAGCCGCGCTTGCGCTTCTCGTACCACCTCTCGCAGCCGAGGCGCAGGGCGAGCTCGGCGAAGGCCTCGGGGTCGGTCACGCCGAACTCGCGCTCGACGTTGACCTCGATCCCTCCCTCCTCGCGCTTCTCCTTGAAGGTGACGACGCTCGTCCCGTCCTCGTATCTGACGCGGAAGTCGCGCTTGACCTCGTCGCTCCGCCACCCGGGGGCGCGCCAGTACGAGTCGCGCTTGTCGACCTCTCCGGCGCGCGAGGCGAAGGCGGCGACCGCCGCCTCGACCGAGCGAGGGTCGCGGACGCGCGCCTTGAGCTCGACCTCGATCACCGGCGCTCCCGCTCGCGCGTCACTTCTTGAAGACGAGGACCGACGGATCGTAGTCCGAGGGCGGGACGTAGCCGAGGAGCTCGATGCAGGTCGCGGCGAGGCTCGAGATACCCAGGCTCTTACCGTTGGCTTCTGACCTGAGCTCCGACTCGTACTCGCCCTTCGGCTCGGGATCGAAGACCACGCAGGGCACGGGGTTGAGGCTGTGGCTGGTCTTGGCCCTCGGGCTTCCGTCGGCCTTGCGGGAGACCGCGCCGGTCTTCTTCTCGTGCTCGTACATGTCGTCCGAGTTGCCGTGGTCCGCGGTGATGACCATGATGCCGCCGGCCTTCTGCACCGCGGAGCGCAACCTCCCGAGCTGCAGATCCATGCCCTCGAGGCCCGCGACGACCGCCTGGTAGACGCCCGTGTGCCCGACCATGTCGCCGTTCGGGTAGTTGAGGCGTATGAACGCGTACTTTCCGGACTCGATCGCCTCGATGACCTTGTCGGTGATCTCGGCGCACTTCATCCAGGGCCTCTGCTCGAAGGGCACTACGTCGGAGAGGACCTCGACGTAATCCTCGTACTGTTCGGAGAACTTGCCCTGGCGGTTGCCGTTGAAGAAGTAGGTGACGTGCCCGTACTTCTGGGTCTCTGAGATGGCGAGGAGCTTCACCTTCGTCGCGACGAGGTACTCGCCCATCGTGCGCTCGATCGAGGGCGGCTCGACGATATACTGTTTGGGCACGTGCGCGTCGCCGTCGTACTCCATCATGCCGGCGTACTCGACCTTCGGCCGCCGCTTGCGATCGAACCTGTCGAAGGAGTCCTCCTCGAAGGCCGCCGTGATCTCGAGGGCGCGGTCGCCGCGGAAGTTGAAGTAGATCACCGAGTCGCCGTCCTCGATGGTCCCGACCGGCTTGCCGTCCGGCCCCTCGATCACGAACTCGCGGACGTCCTGGTCGATGACGTTCGGCTGCTCCGCGCGGTAGGCCTCGATGGCGGCCTTGGCGCTCGGGAAGCGGCGGCCCTCGCCCAGCACGTGGCAGTCCCAGCCGCGCTTCACCTGCTCCCAGTTGGCGTTGTAGCGGTCCATCGTGATGTACTGCCTGCCGCCGCCCGAGGCGATCTTGTAATCGAGTCCCTTCGCGTTGTGCGACGCCAGAAAGGCCTCGAAGGGCTCGACGTACTCGAGGGCGCTCTGCTCTCCGACGTCGCGGCCGTCGAGGAGGATATGGACGCGGACCCGCTTCACGCCCTCGGCCGCGCAGCGGTCGACCATGGCCTTGAGGTGGTCGATGTGCGAGTGCACGTTGCCGTCGGAGAAGAGGCCGATGAAATGGATCGCCGGGCAGAGCCCAGCGGCCGGCTTCTTGACGTTCGCGACGAGCTTCTTCCACGTGGCGCCCTCGAACATCGCGCCGGTCTCTATCGAGCCCGAGACGAGCTTGGCGCCCTGCGCGTAGACGCGGCCGCAGCCGATCGCGTTGTGCCCGACCTCGGAGTTGCCCATGTCCTCGTCCGAGGGAAGGCCGACCGCGGTGCCGTGGGCCTTGAGGCGCGTATGGGGCGAGGTCGACTCCATCGCCCGGAAGGCGATCATCTTCGAGTCGGCGACCGCGTCTCCCTCGACGTACTTGCCGTAGCCGACGCCGTCCATGATGACGAGCACGAGGGGGCCGCGCCTGCCCTTCCACGACGGGTTCTTCCTGAGAGCCTCAAGCATATGCGTCTCCTTGCCAGTAATAGTACTGATGCCGGCGGGCGGCGGCCAAGCGGCGCCCTATACGCAGGTCGACCATGGCGACCCCTACGATCGCTTCCTTTCAGTCAGCGCCCGCAGGGCGCTATTCGCCGAAGTACTCGATGAGGGTGCGGACGGGCAGGCCCGCCAAGGTCTTCTCGTACTCGAGGAAGGGCAGGCCGATGACGGCGAAGGCGCCGATGGGCTTCGCCCCGGCCTCCTCGAGGATCTGCGCGGCCGCCTTGATCGTCCCGCCGGTCGCGATGAGGTCGTCGACGATGAGCACCTTGCCGCCCGAGGGGATGTCGGCCTCGTGGATTTCGATCTCGGCCTCGCCGTACTCGAGCTCGTACTTCTTCGAGCGGGTCTTCCCGGGCAGCTTGCCCTTCTTGCGGACCAGGATGAGGGGGACATGGAGTCGGTCGCAGAGCGGCGCGGCGAAGAGGAAGCCCCTCGACTCGATCGCGGCGACCGCGTCGATCCCCGAGCCCTGATAGAGCTTGACCATGGAGTCGAGGCAGTACGCGAAGGCGCGGGGCGAGGTCAGCACGCTGGTGATATCGTAGAAGAGTATGCCTTTCTTCGGGAAGTCGGGAACTTTCCGGATCGCGTCGTCAAGGTTGAAGCCGACGGACATGATTACCCCTCACGCGCCCGCGAGTACGCCCTTGAGCCAGGCAGCTACGGCCGTATGCTCGGGGCGCCTGCCGACGAGGTCGGCATGGGCGGCAGAAACCTCGGTATCCTCGCACACGGCCCGCAGCCACGCGACGGCGGCTCCCGACCCTCCGAAGAAGGCGGCCCTCCTGCCCGCGAGGTTGAGGCCCTTGAGCGCGAGCGCCAGGCCGCCGTACGACGGCGCGTTCGGTCCCTCGGCTCCCAGGACGTACAGGCTCGCCGCGAGGAGGTCCGGCACGATCGCCTCCGACGAGGGCTTGACGGCGACCTCGCGACCCGCAGCCTCGAGGCGCTCGGCGATCGTTCTCGCGGTCTTCTCGTTCTCGGGCATGCCGTCCTCATAGACGACGAGCGCTCTTGTCGCGTGCTCAGCCACGGGAAAAGATACTATGCCCCCCGGCGGACCGATGTCAAGTTCGGGCGGTCGGCGAAGGCCCGACAACAAGGGCATTCGAGGACGCGTTCGCCGCGGCCATGGTCGCGGCCGCGGCCGTCTATGGCGCGGGAGCCGGGGCGGGTTCGGGCGGGGGAGCCTTCTCGGCGCCCGCCCTCTCCTCGGCGGAGTACTCGAGGAGGGCCTGTCTCCTCAGCTTCGCCTTCTTCGCCTTCGAGGCGCGGATAAAGTAATCGATCGCTCCGACTGTCAACGAGGCGCCGACCGCCACGCCGATTCGCGTCAGCAATTCCGCCTCCGTCGGCGATTCGGTGTATTCCGACTTGAAGGGCCAGGGAGCGTAGTTCGAGTCGAAGCCGTTGACGACGTATCTTCCGAGATCGAACGAGAAGTCGGTGTAGAAGAGCAATATCGGGAATGACCCGAAGCTCACGATCCCGAAGCGCGCCAGCGCATTCTCGTTGTCGACGTCCTTCACCGGCCCAAGGTCGCGCGGAGGAGGAGGCGCGGGCGCCTGCGCGGCGGAGGCTGTCCCGCCGGGAGCGGCGCCCTGAGCCGCGTCCTGGGCGCTTGCGCCGGCTGCCGCGGCGAGCGAGAGGGCGAGCGCGAGCGCGAGGCGCGCCGGTCCGCTCATCGCGAGGCCCCCGCGCTCGAGGTCCCGAATAAGGCGGTACCCAGCCTGACCGAGGTGGAGCCTTCTTCCACCGCGATCTCGAAGTCGCCCGACATGCCCATCGAGAGCGCGTCGAGCGAGCGAGCCCCGAAGCGCGAGCGCGCGCCCTCGATGGCCTCGCGAAGCGCGCTGAAGGAGGCGCGGATCGGAGCGCGATCCGCAACATTCGGGGCCATCGTCATGAGTCCCCTCGGCTCGACCCGACGATCGTCGATCGAGTAGATCTCCTCGAGGGCGCGATACAGATCGTCGAGGCCGCGGAATCCCGCCTTCGACTCCTCTCCAGTATGGAGCTCGAGGAGGGCCTCCACGCGCTTCCCCGCGGCACGGGCCCTCGCGTCGATCGCGAGGAGGAGCTCGAGCGAGTCGACGGACTGTATCCTCGAGAAGAGGCCGACGGCCTTCTTCACCTTGTTCGACTGCAGGCCGCCGATCAAGTCCAGGCGCGCGTCCGGGCGATCGGCGAAGAAGGCCTCGTACTTCGCCTCGGCCTCCTGGACGCGACTCTCGCCGAAGGCGCGGAGGCCCGCGTCCCACGCGGCCAGCACGGCTTCGATCGGATGCGTCTTCGTCACGGCGAGGAGCTCGACAGAATCGGGGGTCCTGCCCGAGCGCCGCGCCGCGGCCGCGATGCGCTCGCGGACCGATGCCACCCTGTCGGCTACGAATGCGTAGTCCATCGTGGGCATTATACAGCCCTGCGGGCGAGAATGGCCATTCGTCATGGCGATCATCTATTCAGCCCTCCGGGCGAGGATGGCCATCACGTCCCCGAAGCCGAGGCGCTTGGCCGCCCGGTCGAGGGGGCGCTTCAGGAAGGCGGGTCTGAGGCCCCGGGCCCAGCCGCCCCAGGTCACGAGCGCGGACGTCGCGAATCCGCGGGCCTCGAGGAGGGCGCGAAGCGTCCTCGCGCTGAAGAGGTAGAGGTGGTCGTAGATCGCGCTCCTCCAGGCGGGTCCCAGGAACCTCGCCTGCAGGCCGTCCGCGTTAGGCGTCGTCAGGACGAGGAGGCCGTCGCTTCGCATGACGCGGGCGACCTCGTCGAGGAAGGCTCCCGGCTCGTTGAGGTGCTCGATCAGGTGCGAGGCGTGGACGAGATCGAAGCTCCCGGCGGGGAAGGCCGCGGCCTCGAGCGTCCCCGCGCTGATCGGCGCGCCGTAGCGGGCGCGGCCGTACTCGGCCTGGGCCTCGGAGACCTCCACGCCCTGCGGCTCCCAACCTCGATCGCGCAACGCGTCGAGGAGGGCGCCCGTCGCGCAGCCGACGTCGAGCGCCCGCGGCCGCGCGCCGACGGACGCCGCCCGCGCGAAGGCCGGCGCCGCGGCCTCCTCGAGCCCGAGGTCCCGCAAGGCCATGAGCGCCAGGTCGCGGTAGGTCTCCTGGTTCGCCTCCTCGTACGCGAGGTAGCCCGAGTCGTAGCGCGAGACCACGGCCTCGGCCAGGGGCTGGGGGTTCTGCTGCACGAGGCCGCAGGAAGCGCAGCGCGCGAAGGAGAAGTCCCCGCAGTTCCAGAGCGGCTTCATTCGCGAGCCGCCGCAGAGTGCGCAGGGCACGGGCCTGAAGGGCTCCGCGCGCGGCCTCGTGGCGAAGGTCTTGGTCGAGCCGGACTCCCTACTCAACTGAGACGGTCCAGGTCGAGGAGCGCTTGTTGCCGGCCGCGTCCTCGACTCGGAGATCGAAGGAGACGCGTCCCCTCGAGAGCAGGCGCTCGCCGAGGATCCAGCGCCCTTCCGCGGTCCTGAGGCCGGGGAGCGCGCTCTTCTCGCTGGAGAAGAATTCGAGCTCGCCGTCCGCGCCTCGCGCCACGTCGAAGACCTTCCTCGTCGCCTCGACTCCGTCCACGGAGAGGCGGATAACGTAGGGCGCGAGAGGGCCCGCGGTCCAGGGAGCGTCCGCGGGATCGGCCACGTCGGCGGAGACGACGTAGCTCCCCTGTGAAAGGACGGTCGTCGCCCCGAGGGCGTAGGTCGAGCTCCCGCGAGAGAGGGCCAGCGAGCGGATGATCGGAGGCTTGTCGTCGGCGAGGGGGGGCAGGACGAGGAGGGGATTCACCCAGTTGCCCTCCCTCCTGTCGAAGACTTCGAAGAGGGCTCCCTTGCCCTCGGCCCAGCCCGAGGAGCCGGCTTTTCCGAGGACCGCGCCGCTCTTGACCTTCGTCAGGCGCTTCGACGCGGTGCCTCGATCGAGGTGCGCGTAGACGGCGGCTATGTCGTTCCCGTGCTCGACGATGACGAAGGTCCCCAGCGGGGTCGGCAGGCCCGCGGGATGCTCGCCCTCTTCAAGGGAAAAGGAAAGCTCGCCATCCTCCGACGAGCGGACGAGCCCGTCCTCCGAGGCGAGGCAGAGGCCGGATACGAGACGCCCCGCCGCGGGGGTGCCGAAGGTCGACGCGAGTCTCGGAGGGGACAGGGGCCAGTCGAGGGCCGCGGCGACGCCCGAGGCGGCGATCAGCGCGAGAACCGCGCGAGCGGCGACCCTGAGACTCCTCGGCACGGACCGGAGCCTTATGCCCATTACATCTCCCTCAGGTCCATGCGCGCGATGCGGTCGTCCGCGCCGATGAAGATCGAGTCGCCCGACGCCTGGACGAATGCGTCCCTCGCGACGAGCGGCGCGTCGACGACGCGGCATCCGGGCAGCGACGCGCAGACGAGTCGCTTACTTTCTCCCGCTCCCGAGAGCAGGACGAGGAGCTCGCCTCCCCTGGCGGAAAGGCCGAGGCCGATGGAGGCGGGGATCGGCAGGACCGCATCGCGGCCCGATCGCTCGTAGACGCCGACGCCCGCGGGCGACTCGTAGACCAGGAGCCCGCCTTCGGCCGTGAAGGCCATGGGCACGGGGCGCCTGTAGTCGGAATCGAGCCAGCGGTGGTAGGCCACGCGGTACGCCGAGACGCGCTTCTCCATGACGACGAGGCGCTGCCTGTCGAGGCCCGATACCGCCGCGACGAGGAGGCCGTCGGGGGAGACGGCGACGCCGTAGATCCCGGGAACGCGCGAGCCGCCGGGCGCGAAGCTCAGGACCTCGGAGCCCGATCGGTCTATTCCGACTATCGTGCCGTCCATGAGGCCGAAGGCCGCGAGGGACGGGCAGGCGGAGAAGGCCGTCACCACCGATCCGAAGCGGCGCGACCACGCTACCTTGCCGTCAGCCGCGAGCTCGGAAACCTGGGCCTGATCGGGGCCGATCACGAAGCGACGCGAGGCCGCGAAGAAGGGATAGCCCAGGGCCTTGACCTTCGCGACTTCGACGCCGGACGGCGACTTAATCGAGAAGCCCTCGGAGAGCCGATCGTAGGTCGCGTAGGCGTCGGGCGCCAGCGCCACGCCGTAGGGAGGCGTCGCGGCGAAGATCAGCTTCCCCTCGGACGAGAAGTAGCCGTATCGCCCGCCGAGCCGGAAAGGGATCGCCTCGCCGCCCGCCTGAGCGGCTCCCGATGGGGACAGCGGGGCGGAGGCGACGGGCCGCGCCCAGACGGGCGCGAGGACGAGCTCCTTGGGAAGGGGAAGCGCGCAGATCAGGAAATACGCTACTCCAGCCGCGACGGCCAGCGCCGCGACGATTCTCTTCTTCCCCGTTTCTTCCATAACGCGGTGAATGGTATATACTCGAACGAGGTACTGTCAACTCGTGGCGAGGGAGCGGAAATGGATGCGAAGAGGCTTTTCGATATCGCCTTGGATGCTGCGCGCGCCGCGTACGCGCCTTATTCGAAGTTCCGAGTGGGAGCCGCCCTCCTGTGCGAGGACGGCACCGTCTTCACCGGCGTGAACGTCGAGAACCGATCCTTCGGACTCACCGTCTGCGCCGAGCGGAGCGCCGTCTCGGCGGCCGTGAGCTCCGGCAGGCGCGCCTTCTCGGGAATCGTGGTGGCCACTCCCGACGCCGACTACCCCGTGAGCCCCTGCGGGGCCTGCAGGCAGGTCCTTTCCGAGTTCATGGCGGCGGACGCCCCCGTCGCCTTCGGCTGCTCGCTCGAAAAGCTGGTCGTCACGACGATCGGGGAGATCTATCCCCACGACGCGTTGCACGAACTGGCCGCGGGCCGGACGTAAGCCGCAGCGGACGCACGGCGCCGATCACGGGTCCGGCCTATTTCTTCTGCTCTTCCGCCTTCTTCAGGTCCGCTTCGAGCTTCGTCGACCAGATCTCGATCTTCCGCTTCAGCGTCTCGGCCTCGTCGCGCTCCGACAGCACGATGTGGACGCGCCTTAAGGCCTGAAGGAAGACGACGGCCGCGCGGAAGTCCTGCACCTTGTGCGTATAGAGCTCGTACTGCTCGCGGTACTTGTCGGCGCTCCGCTGGAACAGCTGCTTGACGAGCCCGATGTGGCTCATGACGGTGGCGCGGACGGGTGAGGAAAAGTCCATATCGGGGACGGCGGTCTTCAGGTTCACGAGGTTCTTCCCTACCGCCGCGACCTTGCCCCAGAGCTCGATGAAGGACGCCGAGTACTTTGAGTTCTCGCCGAAGGCCTCCTCCAGCGAGTTGACCGCGAAGCAGAGCTTGCGCAGGAGGCGGAAGCGGCTGTCGACGTCGAAGTCCTTGATCGCGTCGAGCTTCTCCTCGTAGTCGGAGAAGGGGACGTCGACGTAGCCGGTCACGGTGTCCTCGAGGTACTTGACCGCTCGGACCAGGGTCTTGCGGGCCTCGAGGAGGTAGTCCTCGTTCTTGATCCCGAGGAGGGAGACCGAGAGGGTGTTCACGAGGATGTACCAGGAACAGAGGTCGAGGGCTCCCTCCGCGAGCACGACCCGCTTGTAGCCGGCGCCGTTCTCGTCTCGGGCCAGGAGGTCGAGGAGGATCTTCTCCTTCGCGAGCCCCGCCTCGATGGTCTTGCGGTGCTCCTTGACCTTATCGAAGTAGCGATTCCGCTGCTCTTGAGTGATCTTACCCATCAGCCGTCCCGCCAATCGCCGTGCTTCCGTAAGAGCTCCATCGCATGGGCGATCGAGGCCTCCTCCCGGGGGTCGCCGGCGAGCATACGGGCTATCTCCTCTGCCCGCTCGCGCCCTTCCATCCGCCGCAGGCGCGTCGCGGTCCTGCCGCCGGAAATGTCCTTCTCGACCCTTAGATGATTATCGGCTCTTACGGCGATGGAGGCTAGATGAGTTATGCACAGCACCTGCTTGGACTTCCCGAGCTCCTTGAGGTGCTCGCCGACGGCCACGGCGACTTCCCCCCCGATGCCGGCGTCCACCTCGTCGAAGATGAGCGTATCGACCGAGTCGGCGCCGGCCAGGACGGTCTTGGCCGCGAGAGCGACGCGGGAAAGCTCCCCGCCCGAGGCTATGCGGGCCAGGCTCTTGGCGCCCTCGCCCGGGTTAGGGGCGATCATGAACTCTACCTCGTCGACGCCGTAGGGCCCGACTATCGGCTTGCCGCCCTCGGCGTCCTTGCGGCCGACGCGGACGGCGAAGCGCGCGCTCGGCATGCCGAGAGTGCGGACGATGGACTCGATGCGCGACTGCAAGCCCGAGGCCGCGGCGCGCCGCTTCTCGGAGAGGGCCAAGGCGGCCGCGAAGACCTCGGACTCCATCGAGGCGATTCGCCGCTCGATCTCGCCCTTGTCCTCCTCCCAGGTCTCGAGCCGCGCGAGGCGATCGCGGTCTTCCTCGAGCCGGGCGAGGACCTCCTCGACCGAGCCGCCGTACTTCTTCTTGAGCTTGTGGATCTCGGCGAGCCTGCCCTCCACGTCCTCGAGGCGCTCGGGGCTGAAGCGGAGCGAGTCCAGGTAGTGGCGGAGCGAGTCGGCCACGTCCTCGAGCTCGTAGAAGGCGTCGTCCGTGCGCCGCGCGAAGTCCGACAAGGCAGGGTCTATCGCCTGACCCGCCTCCAGTCCCGAGCGCAGCTTGCGCAGCGAGGCGAGGGCGCCTTCTCCCGGCTCGGCCATGCTGCCCGTCAGGGCGGCGTGCGCGCCGTCGACCGCGGCATAAAGCTTCTCGTGCTGCGACAGGAGCAGCTCCTCGGCCTCGAGCTCGGCCTCTTCGCCCGGCTTCAGCTTGGCCTTGGCTATCTCGTCGACCGCGAAGCGCAGGAACTCCATCTCGCGCGTCCGCTCCTTCTCCGAGGCGAGCGCCGACTCGTAGGCGCGCCTCTCCGCCGCGAGCTCCTCGAAGCGGCCGCGGAAGGCTTCGACCTCGTCCTCGATCCTGGCGTAGCGGTCGAGGAGCTTGCGATGGTTCTCGGTCGCGAGGAGGGTCTGATGCTCGTGCTGGCCGTGGAGGTCGACGAGGAGGGAGGTGAGCTCGGCTATGTCCGAGCGAAGGGCGCTCTGGTTCTGGATGTAGGCCGAGCCGCGGCCTCCGGACTTGATGCCCCGCCTGATGAGGACCTTGCCGTCCTCGGGCTCCAGCCCGCGCGCGCGGAGCCAGGCCTGCGCCTCCGCGTTGCCCGACACGTCGAGCACGCCCGTAACGAGGCTCTCCTCAGCTCCCGCGCGGATCACGCCGGTATCCGCCTTCGCGCCCAGGAGGAAGCCGATGGCGCCCACGAGGAGAGACTTGCCCGCTCCCGTCTCGCCCGTGAGGAGGTTGAGGCCGCCCGTGAAGCTTACGGACAGGCGGTCTATGAGCGCGAAGTCGCGGACGGTGATTTCCTCAAGCACCCGCGCCTCCCGACCAGGCCAGCTTCGAGCGCAGGAGCTCGAAGAAGGCGAAGCGCTCTGAGACGTGGATACGGACCTTCTTCGGCGCGCCCGAGACCAGGACGCGATCGCCCGCGAGGAGGCCGAAGGTCTCCTGACCGTCGACCGTCAGCATCACCGAGACGCGCTTCTCCTCCTCGACGAGGACCTCCACCTTCTGGGACGCGCCCAGCACGAGGGGCCTGTTGGAGAGCGTGAAAGGATTCACCGGGTTGAAGATGATGGCATCCATCTCGGGATGGAGCACGGGACCGCCCGCGGCCAGGTTGTAGGCCGTCGATCCCGTGGGCGTGGCGACGATGACTCCGTCGGCGCGATAGCCGATGACGGAGGAGTCCCCGATGCGGACGCCGAGCCCTATGAGCTTCGCTATTCCCTGCGCCGAGATCGTCGCGTCGTTAAGGGCCCAGAATCCCGCGACTGGCCGTCCGCCGCGCAGGACCTCGATCGAGATCATGAGGCGCTCAGAGACGGGAAGGCGGCCGGCCGCCCATGCGTCGAGCGCCTCCTGCCAATCGGCCTTGCCGAACTCGGCGATGAAGCCGAGCCTGCCGAGGTTGACCGGGAGCACGGGTATGCCGAGGGGCGCCGCGACGCGCGCCGCGAAGAGCACGGTGCCGTCCCCGCCCAAGGACGCGATGAGGTCGAAGCCCTCGGCCCGAGGTGGCGCGACGCGCTCCCCGCCCGAAAGGACGAAGGTCTCGCTCTCGGCCCCGAGCGCGCCCAGGCGCGCGGCGAGCTGGGCGGCCGTGGCGGTCGCCGCGTCCTTGTCGGCGTTGGCCAGTATCAGCACGCGCTTGCGTTCGCCGCTCATGCCTGTCTCCGACTCAGGGCAAGGTCGCGAGGACCTTGGATATCCTCTGCGCTCCCGCTCCCCCGACGCGCTGGTGCAGGGGGAAGAGGAGGCAGCGAAGCGAGATGGAGCGCGCGTTGGGGCAGAGGCCTTCCGGTACGAGTCCCCGCGCGAGGAGGCTGTCCTCGAAGGCGCACTCGGTCTCGATTTCCTTCTTCTTCGCGTAGGCCCGCGCGTCCTTCATGCCCGATTCGAGGGCGACGGGGAAGGCCCAGTAGCCCGGCTCGCCCTCGCCGCCCTGCGACAGCTGACGATGCCGGGTCCTCGCCAGCGACTGCGCGAAGAGGGTCGCCAGTTCCCTGCGCTTCGCGATAGCCGACTCCATGTCTCGAAGCTGGGCGAGGCCGAGGGCCGCGTTGTAGTCGGTCATCCGCAGCTCTGAGCCCAGGGACTCCGCGAGATTGCGCAGGACCTGGGCTTCCCTCCTGCCCGCAGCGGCGAGGAGTGCGCCGCCGCCCGAAGTCACGAGGCTCCCGTGCTCGAGGCCGACGATCGCCAGCTGCCCGATGCTTCCCGCCCGGCGCTCGCCTCGATACGCGCCGATCGCCTCGCTCATGTCCTCGATGATCGCCAAACCCAGGCTCGCAACCTCCTCGGGATCCGGCAGGTTGCCGAGGGCCTCATGGAGGACCAGGACCTTCGGCTTGGGCTCGAGGGAGGCGACGGACGCGAGGTCGAGGTCGGCCGAGTCGGGGAGGACGTCCACGAAGACCGGAACGAGTCGCCGCGCGGCCAGCTCGCGCGCGTAATACGCGGGCGCGAAGGCCGGGACCGCGACCGCGTCTCCCTCGGCCAATCCGAGCGCTTCCAGCGCGACGCCGAGGGCGATGGCCGGGCTTCGCACCGCGGCGCAGGCGTCGAATCCCAGGGCCTCGCGCGCCGATTTCTGGAAGCGATCGAGGTACTCACCGGGACCGACCGAATCGGTGACGAGGCAGTTGAGGACAGTATCCATGTCCTTCCGACGGATGTACGAACAGAATACGGGAATGCTCATGAACGATCTATCCTTGCTCGCCACCGCGCTTAGCGGCGGATTTCGTCAATCTTTCTTAATTCCTTCGCGCTGAACAGCTTTCGGATGTCCAATAGAATGAGGTATCCGGACTCACGATTCACCACGCCCTGGATGTACTCGGCGCCGATTCCAGCGAGCATCTGGGGCGGCGGCTGAATCTCCGTCGCCTCGATCGAGACGACCCTCTCGATCTTATCGATGATGACGCCGAGCTTCATCCCGTCGATATCGATGATGATGAAGCCCGACAGGAGCTCTTCTTCCTCTCCGATTATGGCTTTCTTCAAGTGAAATCGCTTGTGAAGGGAGATGATCGGCACGATCTCCCCCCGAAGATTGAAGAGACCTTCGACGTACGCAGGAGCGTTCGGGATGGAACGGATATCCTGGACCCGAACTATCTCCTTCACGTCCATGATATCGACGCCGTAGAGCTCCTCGCTGATCTGGAAGGTGACGAGTTGGATCTGCGTATCCTGTTCTGCCATGGCCCTCTCCCGGTGCGTCCGCTTATTGGCGAGTGTAGCATCTTTCGCATACGCGAGCAAGGATTGGGCTTGATTGTGCGAATCAGCCATTAGGGCAAAGAAAAAGCCTGGCGACGACCTACTCTCCCACCCTAAGGCAGTACCATCGGCGTTGAGGGGCTTAACTTCCGTGTTCGGAATGGGAACGGGTGTTTCCCC